>Ga0207828_100039_pt1 | contig 255456 bp, 237 predicted proteins | sample TtaePargueraPR_11_FD_187276 | JGI IMG/M metagenome (GOLD analysis project Ga0207828, IMG submission 187276) | Aerobic enrichment media microbial communities from Bioluminiscent Bay, La Parguera, Puerto Rico - Tt and P2 (3) (SPAdes) | ecosystem: Environmental > Aquatic > Marine > Unclassified ...
TTTTTCTATGTTGGGTAGTGGGGTCCGGATGTGAACCGATGACCTTCCTGGGGTGATAAAGCGCTGAGCCCGACGCGCTCTCGACCGCCAATGCTAGGCGTGATGCACACAAAAAAGCCGACTCTCGAAAGAATCGGCTTTTTCTATGTTTGGTAGCGGGGACCGGATTTGAACCGATGACCTTCGGGTTATGAGCCGGATTGACTTGGGTTTCCTTGCGTTCCCTTTTTTGTTGTTATTTGCAAAAAATGCCCGCTGTGTATAGAGTTTTTGTGGTTTTTTAAAATGCTGTCTAGGTAAGTTAAGGACAATTGCGTACACTGAATACTGTCACAAAATTAACAGCTAAATTTACAGCATAAATGACCGTTAGGCTGCCGCTGAGTATCAGATTGGCGTGAATGTCATTGCAGGCTGGAGACAAACCCACCCGAGGAACCCATGCTGCCGTAATTTGCTACGTCGGCATTATCGCGAGCAAGGACAGCGCTTGGGCGAGAAGTGAAAGTTAAACGGTTCAGGCTAGGCTGACGTAGCAAAAACCTTCACGATATTGTCGGCAAGCTTCTGATCATGCCGTGGACGCTAGCAAATAATGTGGTGGGAATAATGCCCGAAACCGAGCTGGATGATTAATGCAGGAGTGCGCATGGCCGACAATAATCACAAACATCATGATACTGGCTATAAGGAGCTGTTCAGCTATCCGGAGTTCGTTCAGCAGTTGATTGAAGGCTTTGCTCCCGCCGAGATTGCCCAACTGATGGACTTCACCACGTTGAAACAGCACAGCGGCTACTACATCACCCCGATGTTTGAAGAGAAGATCGAGGACGTGGTGTGGTCGGTTAACGTCACTTGGGAGGGTGTAACCCAAGAGGTGTATCTATATATCTTGCTGGAGTTTCAGTCCTCAGTAGATCGCACTATGCCGATCCGGCTAATGCACTACGTGGCCTGCTTCTACAGCGAACTGCTCAAGCAGAAGGTCGTTACGCCAAGCCAAGGCTTACCGCCCGTGTTTCCGGTGGTGCTCTATAACGGCTCGAAGCCTTGGACGGCACCATTAGATGTTTTTGAGATGATCACCTCTGAGCCGCGGGGCTTCCTTCGGGCCTACCAGCCACACCTGCGCTACTACCTCGTGGACGAGGCGCGCTATACTGACGACCAGTTAGGTTTGGTACAAACACCGTTAAGCGGGGTGTTCAGTATCGAGAAGGCCTCCAAAGACCGCCAGGGGCTCCAGCAGGCCGTTGATCGGGTCGTGGCAATCATTCAAGCTGACCCCCATAAGGATCGGATTGATAGGATCATCACCCGCTGGCTTAAGCGCCATTTGCAGCGGCTTGGGGCTGAAGTCAATCTGGATCAGCTCAACAGTTTGGTGGAGGATAAAGATATGTTGGCAGAGAACTTAGAGAACTGGGCGCAGCAAGAGCGTCACCAAGGCGTTGAGGGCACGTTACGCAAACAAATTGTCTTAAAGTTTGGCGAACTTCCCAATTGGGTGGATGTGTGCCTGGAGCAAGCGAGTGATGCTCAGCTGGATACTTTGGTGGCGAAAATTCTAACTGCCAATTCACTTGATGAGCTATTCGACGACTGACGTTCCTTCGCAGAGATGCGAAATATGCTGGCTGAAAATTTAGGTAATCTTGCTGAAAAAGAGCGCCAGCAAGGAGGCGATCAACGAGGAATATTGTGACAAGGTTGCCAATATCGAAGATCAAATCCCCTTCCGGTGCGCTCGCTGAGATCGAGCGAGTCAACATTAATATTGCCAATCAATTGCCCGTGTCGTCATGGCTGGATGCTGAATTAGCCGATACCTTACTTGCCTACCATCCCGTTTCTGTGCAAAAGGTATCGAGGCATTACGAAGTGGTCAGTGGATTTCGCGCGTTTCATGCCGTTAGTGCCTTGCTGGATCCAGAGGCCTCCATCTCGGTAGGCATCACAGATGCTCACGAATCTGATCTGGTCAGAGGAGCGTTGTTTGAGCTTATTAGCCATAGCCTGATGCACTGTCCTGAGGCTGTGGATGCGAAAGAGCGCGTCTATCGACAGTTAAAAGAGCTCTCCATTACGCTGCGTAATACGCACGGCATTAAGGTGCCTAAGAGTCTGTCCACACGCAATCTAAAGGCATTAATGGGACTAGAAGAGCGCCGCATCACGTATTCAAGGAAGCGGAAGTCAGAACTCCAGCGGATCATGGAATCCGCTTAACATGGTGGTTTAAGCGGACATGGAGCAATTGGCAGAACTGACTGGCGTGGAGCTTTCCTGCCTGGAAGGGGTGTTTGCACTACTGAAAGCGCCGGATGATCTAACCCACCTTCTCCTGGTGTTGGAAAACGTGAACCGGGCTTTACAGGCAGTTCAGGGAACCCAAAGAATTCGGGAGGATCTTGATGATGCGACCGAGAAAAAGGAGGAGAAAGATCTCTTTCATTACCTTCCTGTCATTACCCAGATTATCGCCGTGCTAAAGGGATGTGATCGCGAGAGCTGTCCAGAGACGTGGTTAGATCAGTCGGGGAAGCAGCGCGGCATTATCAATGACCACCCTGAGTGGGCGATGCTGATTCTTACCCCCGATGCTGAGTGCTATGGCAATGATGCGTATTGGCAGCATGCCGGTGTAGTTATGGCGTGCTCAGCCGTTCAGCGAAAGCGGCACCAAGCGCATATTGGTTCCGAAATCACCGCTGCTTGTCGTGATATCCGAACGATTGGCAATGGCAAGAAGTCTCTCAGGTTGTTGGTAGAGATTGAGATGGACGCCACGCTCAAAAGCTACCGTCAACAATATTTGCTGAAGAGCGACGAGATCCTCGAGCCGCTGTCGGGTATCGAGCTGCTCGTTCGAAAAGTACTCGACCATAAGGGCAAGGCGAGAGACGGTGGAGGTGGGGGGGGCCACCCGGCCCGAACGATCGAGCGGCGCGTTGATGTGTCGGATTCGGATGACGAGGAAAATGAGGGGCCTGAAAAGTCGATGCAACTGTTGGAATCGGCCGGTGACGAGCAGGCGCAGGGCCGTCAGCGTGCCGCCGGTTTGCACCCGAAAGAATCCCAGACACTGCGTGCTGTTTCCTTCACGGAAAGTAAAGCATCACCGACATTAGGGTTTGATCTAAGGGACTTGATCCGGCGCCAGAGCAGCCGTATCCAACATATCAGCCAGTCCAACCAGAGGCTTCCTTTTCGCTACGCCAGCTTAAGTCGGGTCGAGCTATCGCTGGCGGCGAAAGCAGCTTTCGAGCTATTTACGGGCCGAGGCCGCTTTGAAAAACGTGATGACGAAGATGTCTATGTCGGTCTACTGCTGCTGTTGATGATCTGGCTTGGACGTCCCGTCGAGCAGATTCTGGGGATACGGGTCTATAACCATCGACATGAGCTACCGAAACACCGCAAGGACGTACTCGCTTTTTTGATTGAAGAGCACGCCTTTGTGCTGCCCATTCCGTCGCCGAAGTGGCGTAACAGCCTCCAGGACGACGCAAAGAAACTGCTCTTTACAGCCGGTGGGAGCACGCCTGCATTGGTGGATGAGGTAGTGGTGGTCGCCAGTCCCGTGCGGATGGGGAAGTTTATCTCGCGCCTCAGCTTGGTGCGGAAAAGTCGGACAAAATATCGTGAACTGTTTCCCGAATGTCGTCATGGCGGCATTGAGGAGGCAATGCGGGCGGCGGTTTCAAAGATCAACCGCGCCCACCGTATGCGGCTGACACCCCGTCGCATCAGTCAAGCGCTGTTCGATGAGATCGTCGGCCACTCCAGCGATTGGGTCGATGCTTACCTGTTGACTGGGCACCGTTTCACCGTCGCTGACGTGGCCGCACATTATTACAGCGTGCCGGCTGGCTATCTTGAGACACTCTATCATGCTGCTGCTGTTTCGCTGCGCAACAGCATTTATCAGTACCTTAGCGTAGAAGAAAAGCATTACTACGCCTTCAAACAAGTCGTTCAAAACAGGGGCGACCATGGCAGTAAGCTGAACCTCAAACCGATATTGCTGACACGCTTGGTCAAACACCTGAAATGCGAACTGCGGGCAGCTAGGCGCCTTCAGCCTGGGGAGGAGACTTGGCGGCAAACGCATAATCATTACGTGGCTTATATCGCTTTCTGGTTACTGTTCGCAACGGGCTACCGTGCTGTCAATGACTTGATTTTTCGCTGGCGGGAAATCGATTTTGCATCTGGTTTTCTAGTTATCTCCGATAAAGATGACGAAGCGATGAGTCAGGCACGGGTGGCTTGGCTGTTGCCGGAATTGCGTGATCAATTACGCCAGTATGCAAGCCACTTGGAAGTTCTACAGGCTCGGCTTTATCAACGTGCATCTCTTTACGAGCACCTTGAAGCAGTGTTGAGTGAGCCTCAGCCAGACGTGCCGCTGATGTTCTTTATCAGTGACAGCTGGCAGATGGTTCAGCTCTCTCCAGAGAATCTGCGGCGCCACGTACCGCTCTTTACGCTGCCAGTCAACGCAAGTCGGCACTATCTTCGCAGTGCTTTGCGTGCTGAAGGGGTTCGTGGCGAACTGGTTAATGCCTTTATGGGGCACGCTCAACAAGGGCAGGAGCCGTTTGGCGCTTTCTCTACCTTGACCCCCGTGGAAATGTTTCGGGAGCTAGCGCCTGTCCTCAGTAAAATGCGCCGGGAAGCGGGATGGACAGTGCAGCAGGGGCTAGCGGATGACTGACTATGTCGAGGAAGTTTGGAGCGGCTGGAAGCTAATACAAGTTCCGGAAGGGGCAGGTGGTGCCGAGGCACGCCATCGGCAGCATCTGCTAAATAGGCGCCGTCACCAAATAGCAGTACTGGAACTGCTACAGGAAACGCACCCTGGCCTTGTCCGCGGTGATTCGGATGTCAGCGTGCCGACGGATATCGCCCAGCAGTGGGAAGAAGCCCTACAAACCGGTGACAACCGTTCAGTCGTCGAAATTCGCAACAAGGTTAACTTCTTATCACTGGGGTTGTCGCGTGGGCAGCGTGAGTTGGGGTGGGACGTGCGCGTTCCAGCGCCGCTGCACCTGGTCAGGCCAGCGGCGAGTCCTTTTACGCCCTTATCCTTCAAAAGTCTAAGCGATTACCGTGACTGGTGCCAGGGTGCCGATCATGAGATTAAGCAGCCAGACTTTCAGGCGCTTCTTTGGTACGGCAATGGAAAAAAGGGACACCGTCGGCTTGAGCCTGAAATGATCAGTTGGGGGCTGTTTCTTTATTGTGTGATTACCAATAACGGCCTGCTGGGCAGCAAGCACCTGAACTCACTGCCGTTGGCCACCACTACATTGGCAGTGCACGGGGCTTCTGCCTGGTTGGTGCTGCATGAGACAGTACCGGACGGCATGCCAAAATCGAAACGGGTGTTGCCACGAAGCCGTTGGCTGTTGGGGGTGTCGGCCTTAGCGGTGTTGATGCGCCACATTCAGCATTTTGGCCACCCTGGCGAGAAGTGTGGCGGTTATCAGCAGGCCAGGACATATACCCAGACGGCTTGGCTGCATTTCTGTGGCGCTTTAAAGGCTGAGCCGGTGTCACTTCCGACGTTTAGCGAGCATGCCACGACCGCCTTTCGCTTACATGTACCGGCTTATATCGTGAACAGCGCACACGGCAAACATCCAAGCACGTCAATTGCTGAAGAGCGTTGGCATCAGCTGCTTACCGGTGGGTACGTGGAGCATACCAAGCCAAAAGCCGAGCAGGAGAATGTGCTTCCAGCAGCAGGATCCGGGCTAACGCCAATAGTGACCGAGCGTTGTGGGCGGGACCAACCGTTGTATGAAGGGCGTGCGCTGCTGAAATCGTTACACGATACGCTCTATAAGCGTCGTAACCAGAAACGCCTCAGGTTTCGAGACCTTTCTCGCGAGCTGGAAAGTGCCATTGTTGCTTCTCAGCGTATGGCTCCCATCATTGAATGCTTGTGTCGCTGGCTGCTGTTCCTGCATCAGAAGCGGAAGCGAAAGCAGTCGACGCTGTACAAGTATCTTGGTGTAAGCATGCCGCTTCTGCAGGCTTTGGGGGAGACGCCGGTTGATCAGGATCGGATGGATGCGCTTATTGAGGCCTATCAGTTCGTGGTCGAACAGGCCAAGACCGAGAAAAACCGCCACTACCGTTGGACGGTGTTGCGCTCATTCCATTCTTTTCTCGTGATTGATCAAGGACTGGCCAATATCTCTATGGTGTTTGCTGACGGTGGGGCAACTATCGCGCATCACGCCGATGCCAATTGTCTGTCAGAGGGTGAGTATCGTCTGATAGCTAGCTTTCTGGCCTCCCGCTCGTCAAACATCATGGGGCAAATTCGCTATTGGGTATTTGTGCTTGGATTTCGCGCTGGTCTCAGGATAGGAGAAGCACTTTCCATTCAGTTAGATGATGTCTTGCTTCATCAAGAGGTGCAGAATACCGACGTTACCCTTCTGGTTCGTAACAACGAGTATGTGGGGGTTAAGAGCCATGATTCACGGCGGCAGCTTCCGCTTCATTATCTGCTGACGGACAGCGAGCTGGAAGCATTCAAGGCCTTCATCGCCAATCGACAAGAGGTGTCCCTTCACGGTCGAGTCATGCTGTTCGGTGAGGGAAGTGGTTCGGTGGCTCCACTACGCGATGATGAGGTGCAGGCAGAGATCCACGAAGCCATGCGACGTATCACCGGGGATTACAGTCTGCGCTTTCATCACCTGCGTCATTCACTGGCTAACTATCTGTTGCTCTCTTTTCATGGGGTGGAGATACCCTGGTCAGGGCCTTCCCATCATGCTTTTCTTTGGGACAAGGTCGCTGAGGGGCCCACGCGATCAGGGCTGTACTTTATCGCGCAACTGATGGGGCATGCGTCCCCCGATGTGACATTACGAAGCTACTTGCACTTTACCTGCCTGCTCCTTGACCATTACTGCCACAAGCAGTCCTCCTCGATGGAGAGCTGTATTCCGAGCCACGCAATTGCTCAGTTGGAACCCTTGGCCAACGTGCTCCAAATCAAGCCGGCGACCCTGCGTAAATGGAAAGAGCGTTTCGGGGGAAAACCGCCACGTTGGCTTAAAAAGGCCTTTCCCAAATGTTCTGTGATAGACGTAGCTCAGCAGGCGCTAGCCCCCTATCCTGAATTGCCAGCCAAGATACTGCTTGAGCGCCAAGGTCTGAGTCAGCTATCGCTGGAGCAGGTCGCCGCTGCGCTGGATGCTTTGTATCAACGCGATTTTGACGACGTTGAGCATATCTTTAATTTGTGTAAAGGCGAGGCAGAGCGGCTAACGTCTTGCGCGCGGCGGGTTCTAACAGCGCGCACGCGGCAGGGGATGAGCGCGTTTCGTCACTACCGGATGACGAAAGGTAAGCAGTCAGCACCGAATGATTTTGCCCACCCACGCCTGGCAATGCCGCGCTCGCTGGCGGAACGCCCAGTGGCGAATGCGATGTACCAAGCCATCTGGTCGTGGTGGTTTAGCCATCATCCGGATGAATTGCGTAGGCATCTTCGTTTTTTCTACCGCTACCACCGTGCCACCGACGGTCATGTATGGATTCGCGATGCCGATGATGGCTTGGCCTTTGTGAGTTGGGTGCTGGGTCTGGATGCTCGCATCAGAGCAGTCGTTGAGCTGACACCCAGTGCGCGATCGTCCCTGTCTGAGAAGCAGCAGGTTAGCGAATGGAAGAAGCGATTACCCTCGCATCAACATAAGGTGGAATGGCAATCGAAGGCACCAGGAAACCGCTATTCAAAGCCGGTGGGTACGGGCAGCGTTACATTCTATGTTGTTAATAAGAATAAGCGCTCTCGAAGTGGCTACCCCGTGCGCTATGTGCTGGTAATGGCTTGTATCGTTATGGCGGCGGTGGCCAGAAAAACATGATCGCATCATGCCGCCGATCGTACTGCACAGGCCAACCAGCTTCGCGTGGGGAGTTGATACTTGACAATTTTGCCTGCTGAAAGAAACGCACTATAGCAAGTGTAGATATAGCGATTCCTACCGGAAGGAAGTATGCCAATGACTGACAATTTGATATGTAACGTTTTACCTACCAGGCGGCACGGATAGATTCTGACTAATGTTCCGGCGTTGCATTGGGCGGAGGCTTTTAGCGAAGGAAGATAAAGCCTAGCAACCATTGCAGTGCCACGTAAATCATCGAGAAGGGCAGCGGTAGCATTGCTTGGAGTGTAGGTTCAGCAAGGATTATATCCCACGGTCCCGGCTCCATTTCCACGAGATGCCCACCGAATCTGCTAACCTGCAAGAGGAAGGCATTGATGTGTCGGGGTGTATCGGCCACGTACCTGAGTTTGTCAGCACTTGACCGTGCTGGTTGGCGAGGTGCGGCAGGTGATACAAGTCAGCCCTCCTTAGTTGGCCCAGCACGGCGAGCCAACACACCCAAATGATCTGGAAGCGTTGCCCAAGGTAGTAGCTGAAGGCGGCAACTTGAGCGGCCGTTGGTGGTTCAAGGAGAAGAGCTCACGTGTATAGGTAACAGCCATCAACATGGCTGCGCATCAGTGCCAGTTACGCGGCTTTAATGGGGGGCGAGGCAGGCGCCAGGCTTGTCCTAACAGCTGGCCGCGTATGCGAACCTTCGTTTATTTTCTTACCGAGCGGTTAGTTGTGAACGGAGAGGGCAGGAATACGCATCAGCGTTGAGAGCTGTGATGTACGATCTGCTAACAAGTCGGCAAGCGTATATTGATCCAATACGTTAAGAAAAGCCGCGAGTGCTTCTGCCAAAATTGGCCTCAAGCGGCATGAGGGCGTGATGACGCAGTTATTCTCATCGCGAAAACACTCAACCAGCGCCATCTCATGCTCGGTATCCCGAACCAGCTTCCCCAGTGAAATCGTTTCTGGTTGGCGACCAAGCAGTAACCCGCCATTTTTACCGCGTATGGCGGTGAGATACCCCTTCTGACTGAGTTCTTGGACGATCCTCATTAAGTGATTGCGTGAGATAGAGAACGTCTCTGCTATCTCACTGATCGTAGTGCGCTCTTCGCCTTTAACCGCAAGGTAGAGAAGTACGCGAATGGCGTAATCAGAATAGCGAGTTAAGTGCATAGAGGACCACCGGCTCAGAGAAAATACTATTGTACGGTGTGTGCAGGCATGCGGAAATAATATTCGCTTTCAGTTTACGCTGTGTGGAAAGCTTGATATTTTAAAGATGTATTATATATGTTTCTTAAAAGGGCGCGTATGTTGACTCCAGTTCAGGAAGAGATTATTCAAGCCACAGCACCTGTCGTGGCTGAGCATCTAGACGAAATCACTCAGTACTTTTACCCGCTTATGTTTGAGCGCTATCCGCAAGTAAAACCCCTATTTAACCAGGCGCATCAACAAAATGGTGGGCAGCCACGCGCACTGGCAGGGATGATTCTTGCCTACGTGCAGCTACGCCATTCACCACAAAAGGCGTTAGAAACATTGCAAATCGTGGTGAATAAGCACGTCGCACTGGATATTCAGCCGGATCAATATCCCATTGTGGGCGAATGTTTGATGGCGGCGATTGGTGAAGTTTTGGGGGATGCGGTAACACCTGAAGTCGCCGATGCATGGAGTGCACTTTATCAGGAGTTGGCCGACCTACTAATCGGCCTGGAAAAGCAGCGCTACCAAGCGTTTGAACAGGAGCCTGGCGGCTGGCGCGGGGCTCGGCGTTTTCGAATTGCGAAAACCCACCAGGAGAGCTGCGTGATCCGCTCGTTTATTCTCGAACCTGAGGATGGTGGCCAAGTGGCTGCGCACCTGCCCGGGCAATATATCGGTGTCAAACTCACTATTAATGGCCAGCCGGTTTATCGTCACTATAGCCTTTCGGATGTACCCAACGGACGCTCTTATCGGCTTTCTATTAAGCGTGAAGCTCAAGGCGTAGCGAGCCGCTTCTTCCATGACCAGCTTAGCGTCGGCGATACCATCGAACTGCTACCGCCTGCAGGTGAGCTAACCTTGGCGGGTGGTAAAGAGCCGCTGATGCTGATTAGCGGGGGCGTTGGTCAAACACCCTTGCTGCCAATTGCCAAGCAGGCGCTTGAGCAGGGACGCAAAGTTATTTACCTGCATGCTGCGCTAGATGCCGAACACCATGCCTTTGTCGACGCAGTTGAGGAGCTACGCAGCACCTATCCCAAGCTGCTGGATACCGTCACCCTCTATGAAAATGAGGCGGGTGGGGATCATCAAGGGCGTATTGACGAGAGCCTGCTTGCTCACTACCTGCCGCCTCAGGCCCACTGTTATTTTGTAGGACCACATGGCTTTATGGCGCTTGTTAATCAAGAGCTGGAACGCTTGGGTGTCCCTGCATCGAAGCGACATTTTGAGCACTTTGGGCCTGCCGAGGCATTGAGCGCTGCGTAACTCATAGGGCGGCTGTCGACAGCAGAGCCTGGGGAAGGAAAGTATTGACGTGAGTAATACACACTATGCCAGTGGCGCAATTGAGGGTGAGCGGCCTGATGCCCTCGCCCCTCTTACTCGATAGTTGTAAGTATTTTCATATACGCAGTTTGTTGGTGTCAGACCCTATATTCTGTGAACTTGCCCCCTATACTGCCAAGTCTGTCCTCTACCAAACGTCAACAAGCCCTAGCATCAATCAGGTCTTTTTCATCCAGCCAAGCTAAGCCGCTAACACCATGCAGACGAGTCTGACTACGTCATTCACTCTCGGATAATCCGCCGTCTTCCTGGCGATGGTTCTGAAGCATCCCAAGGTGCTTACGCAAGGTTTCATAAGTGACCTTGAAATGGTTTGCTCGCTCGGCGTCCTCAAGACTTTCGGGGGGTATTTCCTGCAGTAAATCCAAGGCCTGACGATGGATATTCATTTGATAATCAAGAAACTGGCGATCGAACTCGGCGCCTTCCTGAGACTGTAGCGCTTCGTAGGCCTGCTGTTGTTCATCGTTGCCATACGCAGCGACGTCACCACGCTGGCGCTCATCGTGCCCGGCCTCCTGTAACCACTCGTCGAGAAGGTAGTGATCCACGGCGATTGATTCCGCTAACTCGCTAATCTCTGCGGACTCGGCTTGTTGTTCAGCCAGTGAGTTCAGTTCCTGCTGATGCTGGTGAAATTCGCTGAGTCGGGTTAGGAGAGCTGCGGAATCATCCTCTGTGGTGGCTAGCGTAGCCCCCGAGAACACCAGCATACACAGCAAGGACCAAGCACTCCTCTTGAAAGTCTTTCTCATTTCCAGTCTCCTTTTGCCATCATTTGGCAAAAATTAAGTTTGGCGCATCGATGAAAATCAGATTTGCCAGCTGCGCCGATGATTCATAAGGTAGTACAAGGAGTCGCGTTTTGGTGAGTCTATTTATGGAAAGCACTAACGATAAGAAAGAGAAAAGACGCGAGCTAGCCGTCTTCCTGTTCCTGGCGGGGATCCTGTTTCCAATCCTGGCGGTGCTGGTGGTATCCGGGTATGGCTTTCTCGTATGGGCCTACCAGATATTTACCGGTCCACCGGGGCCGCCAGGGTGAGAGGAGGTACCATGGAGAATCCATCCAAGCAGGCATCGGTTGATCGTTCGCGACGAGCTTTGCTATTTGGCTACCGTGGGCGCCATACCCCGCTGCGCCCACCCTGGTCCCAGCACGAGCCGCACTTCACGGCGAGTTGTACCCAATGTGATGACTGCGTGCGAGCCTGTGAAACCGGCATCATCGTTCGTGGTGACGGCGGCTACCCCGAAGTTGATTTCAACCGAGGCGAATGCACTTTCTGTGGTGCCTGCGAGCAAGTCTGCGTCGAAGGTGCTTTCTTAGATACCAGCCAAGAACCTCCCTGGGATTACGTCGCTAAGATCGGCGACGAGTGCTTGGCCCTCCAGGGTGTCTATTGCCGTAACTGCGGGGAGAGCTGCGAAGCAGAGGCGATTCGCTTTCATTTTAATACCTACCGAGTACCCGAACCCACGGTGGGAACTGATGCTTGCACCGGCTGCGGAGCTTGCGTCGAGAACTGCCCTACCCAGGCCGTAACGGTGGGACAACAAATCTAACAAGGCTGGCAAGTAAGCCAAGTACGCCAAGTACGCAAGGATGGATCATGAATGATAACAACATACATATCTCCAGCCTGCTGGTGCAGCTACAGCCAGAGCGGATAGAGATAATAAGCGAGCGCTGCTTGGCTTTCGACCAGGTGGAAATTCACGCCACCGACCCGTGCGGCAAAATGATATTGGTGCTTGAGACGCCCGGACAGCAGGAAATCCTAGAGTTTATCGACTGGTTGCAGAGCGAGAAGGGAGTGCTTTCGGTTAGCCTGGTCTACCACCATGTGGAGAGCGCTCAGGAATTGGAGCAAGAGATCGACGCTGGTGAACCAGCCAGCGATATACCGACCGTCCAAATAATGGAAGCCACATAAAGGGCAGGGGGAGAAGCCATGAAGCTGACGCGACGTAGTTTCATCAAGAGTTCTGCAGCCAGCACGGCCGCCGCCGCCGCGGGTATCAGCCTGCCCGGCCAGGCACAGAATATCATCACCGATGCCAGCCAGACCCAGTTGAAGTGGGCGAAGGCGCCCTGCCGTTTTTGTGGTGTTGGGTGTGGTGTCAATGTGGCGACCCGCGACAACCAAGTGGTGGCCACCCATGCTGACATCAACTCGCCTGTCAACCGGGGCGTCAACTGCATCAAGGGCTACTTCCTGTCGAAGATTATGTACGGCGAGGACCGCCTGACCCAGCCGTTGCTGCGCAAGACTAACGGCCAGTACGACAAGAACGGCGAGTTCACCCCAGTGAGCTGGGATGAGGCATTCGATGTGATGGCCGACAAGTTCAAGGCGGCGATCCGCGAAAAAGGCCCTGAGGCGGTGGGCATGTTCGGCTCGGGTCAGTGGACGGTATGGGAAGGCTACGCGGCCAACAAGTTAATGAAGGCGGGATTTCGCTCCAACAATATTGATCCCAATGCGCGCCACTGCATGGCCTCGGCGGTATTCGGCTTCATGCGTACTTTCGGTATGGACGAGCCGATGGGCTGCTACGACGATATCGAGGCTGCGGACGCTTTCGTGCTATGGGGCTCCAATATGGCGGAGATGCACCCCATTCTATGGACCCGGGTAACCGACCGCCGCCTCTCCGCGCCGCACGTGAAAGTGGCGGTGCTCTCCACCTACGAGCATCGCTCCTTTGAGCTGGCTGATACACCCATTATCTTCACGCCCCAGGCCGACTTGGCGGTGCTCAATTATATCGCCCGCTACATCATCGAGAATGATCGGGTCGACTGGGACTTCGTCAACGAACACGTGCGCTTCATGGAAGGCAATGTCGATATCGGGTATGGCCTGCGCCCTGAGCATCGCCTGGAACTGGCGGCGGAAAACGCCGAAGATGTTGCCGGCGCGCGAGACATCAACTTCGAGCGTTACCGGGAATTTCTGCAACAGTACGATGCTGATTACGTCACCCAGATCTCCGGCGTGCCTAAGCGTCAGCTTGACGAGCTAGCCGAGCTCTACGCGGACCCCGAAAGGCGGGTGATGTCGTTCTGGACCATGGGCTTCAACCAGCACACGCGTGGGGTCTGGGCGAACAACATGATCTACAACATTCATCTGCTCACTGGCAAGATATCGACCCCCGGTAATAGCCCCTTTTCGCTGACCGGCCAACCTTCCGCCTGCGGTACCGCGCGTGAAGTGGGCACGTTTTCGCATCGCCTGCCGGCCGATATGGTGGTGACCAACGACTATCACCGCCAGTTCGCCGAGGAGGTCTGGCGCGTTCCGGCGGGCACTATCCAGAAGCAGCCCGGCGCCCATGCGGTGCTACAGAACCGTCAGCTCAAAGATGGCGTGATCAACGCCTACTGGGTGCAATGCAATAACAATGTCCAGGCAGCGGCTAATCTCGTCGAGGAAACCTATCCCGGCTATCGTAACCCGGACAATTTCATTGTGGTATCGGACGCTTATCCCACCGTTACCACCGAGCTTGCCGATCTCATCCTGCCGACTGCCATGTGGGTGGAGAAAGAGGGGGCCTATGGCAACGCAGAACGGCGCACCCAATTCTGGCATCAGATGGTCGAGGCGCCGGGCGAGTCACGCTCTGACCTATGGCAGTTGATGGAGTTCTCCAAGCGCTTCCAGATCGAGGAAGTGTGGCCGCAGGAGATGGTCGACGCCAACCCTGACTTCCGGGGTAAATCGATGTTCGACGTGCTGTTTCGCAATGGCAACGTTGATGCCTTCGGTCTCGACGACGTCGATCAAGAGTATCCCAACCAAGAGGCAGAACACTTCGGTTTCTATGTGCAGAAGGGACTCTTTGAGGAGTACGCCCAGTTCACCCGTGGCAAGGCCCATGACCTCGCTCCGTTCGATCGTTACCACCAGGAACGCGGGCTGCGCTGGCCGGTGGTCGATGGCGAGGAGACTCGCTGGCGCTATAACGGCGAATACGACCCCTATGTCGAGGCGGGGCGTGACTTCCAGTTCTACGGTCATGCCGATAACAGGGCTGTTGTCTACGCTGTCCCCTATGAACCCCCAGCTGAGTCACCCGGTGACGAGTACCCGCTGTGGCTGGTCACCGGACGGGTGCTTGAGCATTGGCACTCCGGTTCGATGACTCGGCGTGTACCCGAGCTGCATCGTGCGTTCCCCCAGGCGGTGGTGTATCTCCACCCGCAGGATGCACGCGAGTTGGGGGTGCGGCGGGGCAGTGAGGTACGCATCATTAGCCCGCGGGGCGAGATGAACAGCCGCGTCGAGACGAGGGGGCGCAACCGTATGCCGCGTGGCCTTGTATTTGTGCCCTGGTTCGATGCCAGCCAGTTAATCAACAAGGTAACGCTGGACGCCACAGACCCCATTTCCAAACAGACGGACTTCAAAAAGTGCGCCTGTCGGATTGAGCCGGCTTAGGGAGAGAAGGCTTCGGGGGAGAAGACTTAGGGGGGAGAAGAAAAATGCGCCACATTACGATTGCTTTAATACTGCTTTGTTTCAGCATGGGGAGCTTTGCTGCGGAAGGGGAGCACGATGCGCTGCGCGGCAATGTCCCGCTGCTGGAAGAACGTACGCCGGAGCCCCTTTATCAGGTAGAGAATAAGGACTTGAGAAGGGCTCGCGCTTATCCGATGCAGCCGCCTACCATCCCGCACAAGATCGACAACTATCAGGTGGACCTCAATGCCAACCGCTGCATGAGCTGTCATAGCCGGCAGCAGGTAGCTCAAAGCCAGGCGCCCATGGTCAGCGTTACTCACTACATGGACCGTGATGGCAACTTCCTGGCCGAGCTGTCCCCGAGGCGCTATTTCTGTACCCAATGCCACGCACCACAGACGAATGCGCCGCTGGCGGTCGAGAACGATTTTGTCGATATTGTCGAAATCCTTCGTCAGCAGGGTGGAGCGCAAGAGCGGGGGGCTGAGGAATGATCAAACGTATCAAGAACCTACTCAGTGAGTTCTGGCGTATTTTCAATTCGCCCAGTGGCTATTTGAGCCTGGGGTTTCTCACCGTTGGGGGATTTATCGGTGGCGTGCTGTTCTGGGGTGGGTTCAATACCGCCATGGAAGCGACCAATACCGAAAAGTTCTGCATCAGCTGTCATGAAATGCGCGCTAACGTCTATGAAGAGATCCAGCCGACCATCCATTTTACCAACCGCTCCGGGGTACGGGCGGTCTGTTCAGACTGCCACGTGCCGCATGATTGGACCGACAAGATGGCGCGCAAGATGCAGGCATCGAAGGAGGTCTGGGGCAAGATCTTCGGCACGATCAATACTCGCGAGAAGTTCCTCGATCACCGTTTGGAAATGGCTTCTCGCGAATGGCGGCGTTTCGAGTCCAACGACTCATTGGAGTGCCGTAACTGCCACGACGAGGGAGCCATGGACTTTACCCGGCAAAGTACCCGAGCAGCTGAAGCGCATCAGCGCGGGCTGATTGATGGCGACGCTACCTGTATCACCTGCCACAAGGGGATTGCTCATGAGCTACCTAACATGGCTGGCGTCGAGGGGTGGGACGGCATCCATGGGAGTATTGGGGATTGATATCATGAATTATCGCAATGAGTTGAAACTGGTCCTCGTCGTAACATTCTTCGCGGTTTCTCTGGGCGTTTTTTCTGCTGATCAGCCCATGTCGAACGACCAGGCGGATCCCGATCAGCAAGGCAGCGCCGTCATAGACGAGATAAACACGAAAGAGCCGGCGAAACAGGGTGTCACCGCTACTTTCGACGAGAACCTGGACGAAACCAAGCAGCCTATTCGCCCCGGCCAGATGGATCAGGAAGAGATTATCGGCGATGACACTGAAGACAATGCCAGCGACGCCAGCAACGAAGGTACTGACGACAAAGATGAGCCACGATGAGAAGTTGGAAATAAAGTTAATAACTGACTTCATGAGCGGGTGGAAAAGCTTGTCACAGTAAGTGTAGTTGCATAGGTGCAATGAACTGGTGTGGCTGGCAGCAACACAGTCGACTAGTTCGAAGGGCAGCGTCTCGGCGGCTAACACTTTGGGAAAGCCCAAATTGGAAACGTCAATTTCGTCGCGTGCACATGCTCCCGTCGATTACATGAATCCTCCTAGATAACTTTAGTATAAGGCCTGAAGGTGTCTACAAACCTGGGGCGATTCAGCGATCAGCCGATATCTGAAGAAGAGGCATGGGCAATTTATGAGCGAAACTGGCGCTATGTATATCAAGAGTACCTGAGCGAAGAATAAAAGGTGCTTATTGAACGGCTCAAGAAAAAATTTGGGAGCGTGCAGAAGTCATAAAATCCAGTATATAAACGATGTCGTATGAAATCATGCTAAAGCGTATATATGCGCCGATAGAGGATCACGACGGCACTCGGGTGTTGGTTGATCGGTTATGTCCTAGCGGGTTGTCTCCCAGTTTACTGGCGCTGAATGAGTGCTACCCGGAGATAGCGCCTGCATCTCAATTATGCCGTCAGTATCGACAGCAAAAAATCAGTAAATCACTCTTTCTTGAGCGCTACAGGCGTGAGCTGAAGGCATGTCCTGACAAGCTACTGCCTTTAATGAGATTCGCACGAGCGGGGCGAGTTACCCTACTAACCGCCGCTCGTGATATTGAAGATTCCCACCTTCCAGTAATCAAAGAGCTGGTGCTATCAGCGCTCGAAGAGGAAGACGCGAGTGATCGTGAATTTTGCTCATCGCCCTGCCTGGCGCACACATTACCCACTTCTCAACGTTAGACCGTTTGCTTCACGCGTCATCATTGGGCTTGACGATGAATGGGTTGGTGCCAGTGCGCCTAATATTCATGGCTTAATAAGCCCAGATAACAGCAAACAAAATACCCCACCCCAGAGCACTGGCAGCCATGATTGTGTAAGTGGCTGAAATCGTAGCAACATCAAATTCTTGATGGGTACAGAGTGCTTGTAAGCCGTGGTAAATCAAGCTGCAAGAGATGCCCAGCCCGCTAAGTATAACCACTACGTTGAAAAGTAAGCTGGGTACCAATAGTGCCAATGAAGCGACGAATAACGGTAGTGGTGCAAGTGTGGCAAGTAAATAGGCATCTTGATAGCTGATAGATAGCTCATCAGTTCCATTGACTACAGCGTAGATTACCCAGCCGATAACGAAAAAACTCAATATCTCTGCAAGGAAAATAATTGTCGTGATAAAACGCCACTCTCGGTCAGCAAAGCCCGCCATAAATGCATCGCCGTAATGGGTGCCCGCATAATAGAGCATTACTGGCGGCAAGAGGGACATGGGTAACACCACCAGCCAAGCTAGTAAAGGAATGGAGGGGGAGGAAGCCTGTAGCTCTTTCCAGCCTTCACGATGGTTGAATGGTAATTTGAGAAAAGTGAGTGCTCTCATTTCAGATACCCCCTGCAGGTGTAATCTCAATGGTTATTTGTATCATAGTGTGATATTGTATTTTTCTAAAGCGCTCTAAATTGGCGAGTCAGCAATAGCCGAGTATGTGGTAAAGAGAATTGGAAAAATGAATAACCCTCAGACACTTGATAAAAGCGACTTTGAGCGGCTGTCGCAATTTCGTTACCGGTTGCGTTGCTTTCTTCGCCATAGTGAAGATATCTGTCGCCGCTATGGGCTGACGCCCTTGCAGTATCAACTATTGCTACATCTTCGTGGTTTCCATGGAAGAGACTGGGCGACGGTGGGGGAGCTAGCGGAACGGCTTCAATCAAAACATCATGGGGTGGTGGCGCTAGTTGATCGCTGTGAGCAGCTATCATTGGTTGTGCGGCGGCAAGGGCGTGAGGATCGCCGCCAAATAGAAGTGCATTTATTGGAAGAGGGCGTGAATCGGGTAACGCAAATCGCTGAAGCTCATCAACCTGAGTTGCGTCATTTGCAGGAAGAGACGCCATTTCCGGGTTGGCATAAGTCCACTTAATGCAGAGCTTAAGACGTTGGATATAGCCAATATACATCGAATGTCCTCATTAATAATGCTTGGTTCGATTGCTGTGTTTAGCTCTTAAGTGTGGTGTGTGGCATTTAGTTGCTGTACTTCTATACTGTGAACTTCAATTTATCGTTAAGGTATTGCACTATGACAAAGCATGATTTGCCTTCTGGAGCTGGAGATGTCGCAAACCAGTATCCTGAGATATGGGAAGCTTATGCCGCTTTGGGCAAAGCCTGTGCTAAAGCTGGGCCGCTTGATGAACGTAGCCGACGCTTGATAAAACTCTCGCTGGCCATAGGGGCACGCTCCGAAGGGGCCGTTCACTCCCATGTGCGTCGTGCCTTGGAGGAGGGAGTGAGTGCCGAGGAACTGAAACAAGTAGCCATGTTAGCGATTCCTACCACCGGATTTCCGACTGCTGTGGCGGCCTTAACCTGGATTGAGGACATCACGGATCCTGATTAAGAGCGCTCTGAGGGCGCTCTTTTTATTCTAGAGGCACTGTCCGGATCCAATCGACGCGAACAGTGCCGTGACGCTACAGATGTGCCGACCGTTCAGTGCTTGGCACTCTGTAGTGCCTGCTCTTCGATATCTCTATCGACCGAAGAAACATAGTACTCGTCGTCAAAAGCGCCCTCTGGCTCCTTGAGCCACACTAGGCAGATAACCCAACTGATGAAGGCGCCGGTCGCGATGATGTAGAAGAACTGCGACGGTGTGACAAACGTGAAGATGGTGAGGTAAACCACCGCGCCAACATTACCGTAGGCGCCGGCCATGCCCGAGATTTGCCCAGTTATGCGGCGCTTGATGGAGGGAATGATGCCGAAAGTCGCTCCCTCAGCCCCTTGTACGAAAATCGAGGTGCCGATGGTCACCGCAATGGCCAGAATGAGTGGCCAACGCGAATTGAGCATGGCCATCAGTAAGAACCCCACGCTAATGCCAAACATGTAGCACAGCATCACAAAACGCCGGTTACCCATACGGTCGGAAACCATGCCGCCCATGGGGCGCGCCACCAAGTTGACGAAAGCGAACGAGGCAGCGATCAGACCGGCCGTGGCGGCATTCAACCCCCAGGTCTCCTCAAAGAACATGGGCAGCATCGATACCACCGCCAGCTCAGCGCCGAAGTTGGCAAAGTAAGTACTGTTAAGCGCAGCCACACTGTTGAACGAGTACTTGTCATCCTCAGGCACCCCCTTGCGCAGAATCGGCAGGTTGACCCGCAGGATCTGTATGATCTGATAAATAACGATCGCCACGATGGTGAGATAAGCGATGACCGCCCCGGTGATGGATAAATAGCCCATGTACTGGATGCGCCAGACCAGGATGGCGAGTACGCCGACCAGCGGGATCGTCCAGATGATCAGCTTGATCATATCGCCCCAGGAGCTCACTTCCATGGCGGCGGTCTTACGTGGTTTGCGGTGGGCCTGGGCATCTGGGCCATCAGTGATCGCGAACCAGTAGTAAACACCGTAAGCGGCCATAACAAGGGCACTCTGCGCGATGGCCCAGCGCCATCCATCCGGGCCGCCATACATGCTCAGGGCGATAGTCGGCAGCGACATGGCCGCTACGGCGGAACCGAAGTTACCCCAGCCAGCGTAAAAGCCTTCGGCGAAGCCGATGTCCTTGGGCTTGAACCACAGCGCCGTCATGTGTATACCCACCACGAAGCTGGCACCAATCGAACTCAGTACTAAGCGCGCCACCAACAGCTGCGTCATGCTGTTACCGAAAGCAAACGCCAGTGCCGGTAGTGACATAGTTACCATAAGCACCGAGAACACCCGTCGCGGGCCGAATCGATCCAGCGCCATGCCAACGATGATGCGCGCGGGAATGGTCAAGGCAACGTTGCAGATGGCGAATAGTTTGAGATCATCCGTGGTCAGCCAGTCGACGCTCTTGAGCATGCTCGACGCGAGCGGCGCCATGTTGAACCACACGTAAAAGGTAATAAAGAAGGCAATCCAGGTCAGGTGCAAGGCCCGAATTTCGGGGCTGCGAAACTTGAATACAGCGGAAACTTTCATGGTCGTATCGTCCTGTGTCCCAAAGGTGGGCTGTACCAAAGGATGTGTAGAGGCTGCTCAAGGGCTGGGTAGGATCAACAAAGGACACTCGGCGCGCCGGGCCAGGAACGAGCTGACGCTGCCGAAAGTCATGTAGTCGAGTTCATCAACAAAATAAGTCAACGACTTGGCGATGATGCCGCCGTCCGGCTGATGGCTATGGCGGGCAATGACCAGTAGGTCTGGCGAGAGTTTGCGAGTGGCCTGAAGCAGCATCTTGCGTGCATCCCCCTCGGCGAGAAGCTGCTCGGCCTGGAAGCCCTCACCGATGGCGAATGCCACGCCCTCTTGAAGGTGTTGTTTAACCTCATCGTGCTCCTGCTGAAAAAGCACCTCGTTGTTATCGGTAGCGTCGAGTGGGTTCTCCACCACGCCAACCAGTACCAGCAGGGGTTGGTTACAGCGGAACATATTGACGACCTGAGCGAGTGCCAGCTTGGCGTTTCGCGAACCGTCATAGGCGATCATGATTTTCATGGTGTCCTCCCGCATTGGGGTAGGGGGTGAAGACCCGGAGCTTGGCTCCGGGCGTAAAGACGCAAGCCCTATTTAGGGGTTCTTAACGTAGGCACCTTTGCGTAGGTAGAACCACCAGTTGATGACCAGACAGATGGCGTAGAAGACCGCAAAGCCGTACATGGCAAGCTCCGGTGTGCCGGCCTGGATTTGCTCGCCCATTACCCGCGGGGCGATGAAGGCGCCATAGGCAGCGACGGCTGAGGTCCAGCCAAGTACCGGGCCTTTCTGCTGCTGGTCGAAAATAACCCCGATGCTGCGGAAGGTAGAGCCGTTGCCGATACCACTGGCGGCGAATAACACGATGAATAGCAGCAGGAATAGCCAGAAGAATTGATTAGGATCGGTGGCGTTATAGGCCTGCATCATCACGTAACCGGTGGCGATAGAGGCGACCACCATGACCGCAGAGATTATTTGGGTAACGATGGAGCCGCCCACTTTATCGGAGATCCAGCCGCCCAACGGGCGTATGAGGGCGCCTACGAAGGGGCCTATCCAGGCCCAGGTCAAAGCGCTGGGCGCCTCTGGGTTGGCCACGCGAATCAGTGTGCCGTCGGCTGTCGCTTCCATCATGTTGCCGAAGATGACGTTGATGGAAAGCGGCAGGGCCGCAGAGAAGCCGATAAAGGAGCCAAAGGTCAGGATGTAGAGGATGGTCATTGACCAAGTGTGCTTATTGGAAAATATTGCGAACTGCTTCTGGATATTGGGCTTGATGTCGCCAGGAATCAGGCGCAGCAACACAAGGGTCAGAACGATAGTTAGCGGCAGGGCAATCCACATATTAAGCCAGCCGAGTGCCAACATACCGACGATGGCGGTCACCAGGCCGACGCCGTAGAGGCCTAATATTTTGCCGAAAGCCGCCAGCGGGGAACCAGGATTGGGCGTAATGGTGCGTAGATTGTTCATACCGAACCAACCGGCGAACGCCAGCGGAATCAGAAAAACAAGCCAGATAAAGCCAGCATTCTGGATCCAGGTATCGGTACCTGCTTCGATACGGCCGATCAACGTACCGCTAGCGCTTTGCAATTCCATCGGCGATCCGGCCATAGCGCCGAAAATGCCGACGGTCATCACCAGCGGGATCACAATCTGCATGGTGGTAACGCCGAAATTGCCGAGGCCCGCATTCATGCCCAGGGCGTAACCTTGCTGCTTGCTGGGATAAAAAGTGGAAATGTTGCTCATTGAACAAGCGAAGTTACCACCGCCGATACCGGAAAGTAGTGCCAACGCCTGGAAAACCCAGAACGGCGTGCCTGGGTTCATCAAGGCGATACCAGTTCCTGCGGCGGGGATCATCAACAGCGCGGTAGTCAGGAAGATGGTGTTCCGCCCGCCAGCGATGCGGATCATGAACGATGCTGGGATGCGCAGTGTGGCACCTGCCAGACCGGCAAGCGCGGTCAGGGAAAATAGCTGGTTAACCGTGAATGCAAAACCCAGGTTCTGCATCTGGGTGGTGATCATTCCCCACATCATCCAGATAGCAAAGCCCATCAGCAGGCTGGGAATGGATATCCATAGGTTGCGGTTGGCGATGTGTTTGCCTTCCTGTTCCCAGAATTGGGCGTCTTCGACATTCCATTTCTCAATGTCGGCATTTATCTTGCTCATGGCGGTTTCCCCTTGGCATCAAACCTTTCTGCGTTTGGCAGTTAGAAGGCAAGATACGCTTGCAAAGGGGGTTGGGAAACTAAGGGAAATGACCTATAAATCAGCGATATACCTCTTGAGAGGTAGTCGCTGAAAAGCCAAGGTTCATTGATTTTAAAGACAAAAAATCGAGAGGGGGTAAAGGCGGATCAGAACAAAAAGTACGCTGGGAGTCTTTAGAGGTAACCACACAGAACCAGCTAGTGATCGATACCTGCCTGAACGGCCCAGACGGCGGCTTCAACACGTGAACGCAAGTTGAGCTTTTTGAGCAGGTGCTTGACGTGGACCTTGACCGTGCCTTCAGTAATATCCAGCTTGCGCGCAATGAGTTTGTTGGAGAGGCCGCCAGCAAGCTGTTGCAGAATTTCACGTTCACGCTGCGTTAGGCTATGAACATCAGGGGTGGTGGGGGCATTGCGCTGATTACGAAGCGCTTCAGCGAGTAAGGCGGTCAGGCTTTCGCTGATGACCATGCGCCCCAAAGCAGCCTGACGCAGTTGGCGAACCATGTCTTCAGGCTCCATATCCTTTAACAGGTAACCGTCGGCACCGTTACGCAGTGCGGCGACAACATCATCCTCATGGTCGGAAACAGTGAACATCACCACACGGCCGCTATAGTTGGCTTCCCGTAGGCGGCGTAAGGCTTCTAAGCCATTGACGCCCGGCATGTTTAAATCCAGTAAAACTAGGTCAGGCTCAAGTTTGAGGGCCAGTGCAATGCCTTCTTCAGGGTCACCCGTCTCGCCAACCAGTTCAAGATCGTCCTCTAGCTCAAGCAGCTGAGCGACGCCACGCCGGAGTAGCGGGTGGTCATCAATAATCATCAGGCTGGCGGGTGTATCGTTGGCGGTGGTCAGCGTCATTAAGAAGTCCCTGTGCCTAAGTGAGAATCGGAGGCAGCCGAATCGGGCTGCTGTTGAATTAAGCGAGCGGTCAACGGCGTAAAGACAAGTTTAACACCGGTACCACCAGTAGGGCGGTTGGCGATACTCAGTTCCCCATTCAGGGTCGTAGCCCGGTCGCGTATGATCACCAAACCGTAGTGCATAGGTGGCGAGATATCGTCTTCCAGGCCGATGCCATCATCCTCAATACGTACTAGTACGCGAGCATCGGCGAAACGCACCGTGACCCCAGCCCAGTGGGCTTGGGCGTGCTTGTGGGTATTGGCCAGCGCCTCGCGAATGATTTGCAGGACATGAATTTCTTCATTGGGGTTAAGCAGGTAAGGCGGCACATCGTAGTCAAGGTCGACCGTTACCCCCATACGCTGGCTGAACTCCTCGACGGTCTGGCGCAAGGCAAACTGCAGACCCGGCCCCTCAAGTTTGAGCCGGAACGTGGTGAGTAGCTCACGCAACTGACGGTAGGCACTGTTCAAACCGGTACGCAGCTCGTCGAATACAGCAGACTGGGCTTCTTGGGTTGCCTCCTTCTGCTGCATGCGTTCGAGTCGGGCGACTTGCATCTTGAGATAAGAGAGCGATTGCGCCAGAGAGTCGTGCAGCTCACGTGCAATGATGGTTCGCTCGTTGATTAAGGTGACGTGCTGCTGCTCCTCAATACGCCGCTGTAGGTACACTGCCGTGGCGAGCTGGTCGGCTAGCATGGTAAGCAGGCGACGGGTGCTATCGTTGAGCCGTTCCTGGGGATACCACACTTCCAGAGTGCCAAGCAGCGTATCGCCTACGCTGATAGGTAACAGCAAACACTGCGACTGGTTCTTGGCAACCAACTCCAGGGGGCGGGGGTCAATTAAGCAGGCATGGCAATCCTGATCGCGGCAGTACTCAGGTCGGGTACGCGAGTGGGTTTCTAATACGGGCATTTCCCGTTGGTCAAAGGGGTCGTTTAGTGAAAGCCGTATCGGCCCAACGCTTAACAGCTTTTCCAATTCACGCAGCATGGGGGCGGCACTAGAGCAAAGATCGTTACCACCGCCATATAGCGAACGGCTGGCATCGTGCATCACCCGCAGCGCCTGATTACTGCGCTCTAGCTCCTGTTTCTTGCGCGATACGGTGTCTTCCAGCGCGGCGTAGCTGGTTGCCAGCTCGGCAGACATCCTGTTAAAGGTGTGGCCTAGTAGGGCCAGCTCGTCACTGCCACGCAACTGCGAGCGCTGCTTGAAGTTACGCTGTGCCGCCTCGCGGGCAAGTACCATCAGTTGTCGCAAAGGCACTACTAAATTGTAGCGAACATCGTAGAGAGCAATTGCCACCACAATAGCGATCAGCACTAAAAAGAGCACTTGCATCATGCCCAGCAGGCGCACCTTGGACTCGCTACGCTGTTCCAGGTTGGTCACTAGCACTTCAATGTCATTGACCATCGCAACGATCATCGTTTCTAGCGTATCCAGGTCAAGCGCTGTGGCGGAGGACGGTGTCTCTAGTGCCGGGCGAAGCGTGTGCTGCCAGTAGGTCTGAAGTTTCTCCAGTTGGGTGCGGCTCTCGTGGCTATCATCAGCCGGGATAGTTAGCTGTAAGGTGGTGCCATTCAACCGCTGATCGAAGCTTGCCACCAAGCTGGCTAGTTGTTCTTCGCTGGCCTCATCGGGGGCATACTCCAGACGTTGCAAGGCCCACATCATCTGATAAACAGTCATACGTAATGAGCCGGCGACATTAATTGCCGCAGCATCGCCACGGCTGCTGTTAGACATTGCCATGGTCAACGTGACGCTGATAAGTGCCATACCGCTAATGGCGAGCAGCGACGCAATGATACGAGCAACCAGGGAACGTTGAAGTAATTTCATGCTTGTTCCGATAGCGCGGAAGAGGTAACACAGAGTGTGGCACTGTCTGCATCTTGATACGAGGGCTATCCCTTTAGGGTTAGCCAGCCTACCTCCGATGTTTTTTGACCTACACCCGGTATTTACCGACAATTCTGGCATGTCTTCCGATGTCTTTATACCCTCACTGGGAAACGCCATGCCATCATCTGTGCCGACTCCCACGTTGGAGACATCAACACAGCCAGTCAATGGTTATCAGTTGCTGGTCGCCATGCTGCTAATGCCGCTGGCAAGCGCTTTAGCGGTGGCGAGCTGGACACTTTATGCCCTGCTCGCAAAACAACCCCTCTATGTGCTGGTACCGTTGAGTAGCGGTGTGCTATTGGCTTGGCCGGCTTGGTATATCTCCAGGCGGGGAGATACCTGCCGCTTGATGCAATGTCTATTACTGGGGCTAGCGTTGGCGCTGGGCGGATTTGGGATGTCTAGCCAGCCGTGGGAATTTCTGCTGGTGGGTGTTTGGCTCGGATTAGGAGGCGCTGTGATTGCTACCGGCATCGCCCACGCCAAAGGCTGGATGCCAGGTCGCTGGGCACGTATTTATGTTGCCCTTTTTCTGGCTTTAGCAGCAGGTGGAGGGTTTTCCTTGCGGATGGCACCTCTGGTTGTCCAGGCCTATGGTTGGCGTGCGGCGCCACTTAGCCTGTTGATACCTCTGTTCATGGTAGTGCTGCTGCTGTGGCTTTTCGTAGAGTCCCCCGAGTAATGCCACCTATTAGCCTCACTTACTCATTCTTACCTACTATCGATAAGGCCCATTTTATGACCATAGCGACGTTTGCCGATTTACTTCAGGAAGCGCGTAAAAAACCCAAGCCCCAGCGCCTGCTGTTTGTGTTCGTTCGCGCAGAGCTGCCCGACTTCCCTGATGCTGACCAGCGTCGTCGCTTCGAACAGGGTGAAGGGGGTGTGTTGGTGCCTGTGGTATGCGTAGATAAGTCGACGGAGGAGTTGACCAGCATGGCGGCGTTGGTTGAGGAGTCACGCCGTACCGAGATCGAATGGGATCTAGTTTTCACAGCTGCCATGGACGACCCAAAAGATGACGCCGAGGTTGAACGGCAGCTCCAGCGTATGATGGAGTCGCTGCAAATGGGTAATATCACCACCTATCTTGCCTTCGATCATCACGGCAATGCGCTTAACGTCGGCTAGGGACGGTTACCATGGAGCACTATTTCCTCATCAAGCACCTGCACATGTCGGCCGCTGCGCTGAGCATCACGCTCTTCGTAGTGCGCGCCTGGTGGTCGGTACAGGAAAGCTCGCGACTCAACGCCCGTTGGGTCAAGGTATTGCCTCATCTTATTGATACGGCTCTGTTGGGGCTGGGAGTGACTTTGATGGCATTGCTTTCCGTATGGCCCTGGCAGCTTCCTTGGCTTGGCGCCAAGTTACTGGCGCTGCTGGCCTATATCGGTATTGGCACCATTGCGATTAAGCGCGGAGCGACGCCAACGGTGCGAGCCCTAGCCGCGGTCGTGGCGGTGGCTATCTTCGCCTATATGGTGGGGGCCGCTGTTCATCACAGCCCTCTCTCCTGGCTGGCCTGAGGGGTGATTGCCTTCAGCACTTACTCCATACTTTAGAGCAAGTTGATGTGCCATTGATTGAGACGATTATTTTAGCATTTTCAAGTACTGGCGCAGCACTTCGGCATTGTTATGTCGCTCTTCTTTAGAGGCAAATACTAAAGTGACACGCTCTTTCCTGGCACGTTGTGCAAGGCCACGAAGGGCCTCGCGATAGGGAGTTAACTCTTTGAGATAGCGTCGGCGGAAGTCATTCCAGCCGAGTGAGCCGTTATGAAATGCTTTGCGAAGTTCGCTGCTCGGTGCGACTTCCTTACGCCACTCATCAATTTTGGCTGCTTCCTTGGATACCCCACGCGGCCAGATTCCGTCGACTAAGACACGATAACCATCCTTATTGTGAGGAGAGTCGTAGGCACGTTTCAATTCGATACTCATCGTTACCTCGTTTGCACTGGGTTGCCCTATAAACTTAGCGAGTGATTAGCTCCCATCACTACCTAAACTTTAGTAAGCCCAAACAATAGCCATCAACAAGCCCCATGCCAGCAACCCTGCGGCCATAACGGTGTAAGTAACAGACATCGTTGTTACGTCATTCGTTGAGCGCTCACATAGAGCCTGAAGGCCGTGATAGACCAAGCTACAAGAGGTACCCAATGCCACCATAACAACCATGGCATTGAAGAGCAGGCTGGGTACCAGCAGAGCGATCGTAGCAAACCATAATGGCAGTGGTGCTAAGGCCGCCACCAGATAAGCGTCGTGGTAGCTCATTGAGAGTTCGCGATTGCTATTGACTACTGCATGAATCAGCCAGCCCATCAAGAAGAAGGTAAGCAGCTCGGCCAAGAACAAGATAGTAGTGATGAAGCGCCACTGGCGGTCAGCGAAGCCCGGAGCGAAGCTATCTCCGTAGTGGGTAGCCGCGTAATAGAGCAGTACAGGAGGTAGCAACGACATGGGCAGCACGACGCACCAGGCCAGAGTGGCGATTGAAGGGTGGCGTTGTTGGATGTGTTTCCATCTCTTCAAGTGGGAAAAGGGTAGCTGAATAATACTGAGGAGAGTCATTATCTAGCCTCGAGGTTAGTGGAGGTCGTGGTTTATTTTTTAAATATCATACTATGATATTATATTTAAGATTTAGGACTTAATGAAGGTTCTGTCAAGCGAGCCTGGCTCTCATATGGCTAAAGGAGCACAGCAAACTGGGTAGCTCTGCAAACGTCACTAGCCGGAATTAAGTTATCTACTGAAAGAGTCCGGTCTTATTGGATCGTCGAAAATGACCTGAAGGATGGGTTTTTCTTAACGTGCAGGGTGGTTTGGTTTGGTTTGGCTTGCTGACGCTTCTAGCTTCTTAACTGCTTCATTGAGCTAATACAAGGCGGCCCCAGTTATACTACTGGGGCCATCCATTATCAGGTTGCGTTGAGGGGGCGCGAGGGGCCAAAGTGCTCAAAGTGTCGGCGATCCTCATCAACACCCAGCTCCGACAGGGCTCTGTTAATCGCTGTCATGAATCCTTGAGGTCCGACGAAATAGCAGCGTGTCTTAAGGTCTGACAGGTAGTGAGCTAATAAGCTGCGGTCGATACGACCAATATGTTCGGCTTCGTTACCGCGCTCATGAATACGGACAGCTTTAAGATGTTGAGGATACTCGCTCTTCAGCTCCTCTAATTCGCCTTTAAAGGCCTGGTGGTCGGCATCCAGGGCAGCGTGTAGATAGATGACTTGCCGCCCAAGAGATAAGGCATGGCGCGCCATGGGGAGCAAGGGAGTTTGACCAACGCCGCCGCTGGCAAGCAGTAGAGGCTCATCACCTTCAATTAGCGTCAGATCACCTGCTGGCGGTAACAGCTCCAAGATATCGCCTGGTTTTAAAACATCGTGGAAATGACAGCTGACTTGGCCCTGTTCTTCGCGCTTGATCGAAATACGGTAGCTTCGACCGTTCGGTGTGTCCGAAAGGCTGTAATGCCGATAGACCAATTCGTCGTTAATAGTCAAACGTACGCCGATATACTGCCCGGGCTCGTGGTTAGCCACGCGGCCCCCATCTTCGGGCTCAAGGATAAACGAGCGAATTAAAGCACTTTCCTGCTGGGTACTGGCAATCTTGAAACGGCGTGTGCCGCGCCATCCGCCTGGGCGCTGCTCAAACTCACGATAGCGCTGATCTTCGAGGTCGATTAACAGAGCGGCAAGCTCGTTATATAGAGCGCCCCAGGCATCGGCGATTTCCGGGGTGACAGCATCACCCAGCACTTCGCCAATCGCCGCCAGCAAACATTCACCGACGATGGGATACTGCTCGGGAAGAATGCCTAGTGAGACGTGTTTACTGACCACAACATCCAGCGTAGCACGCGCCTGAGCTGGATTACTGCGTAGTTGGACATAGGCCAATACAGCATTGGCAAGCGCACGGGGCTGCCCCCCGCTTTGCTGATGAACCTCATTAAAGAGGGGCTTGACCTCTGGATAGCGAGTAAACATCAGCGGATAGAAGCGCTGGGTAATCGCATTCAGATGTTCGGCCACGACGGGAGCTGTCGCGTCGATCAGCTTTTCCTGCTCATGTGTTAGCACTGTTAATCCCTCGGTATATTAAGAAGTATTTAAAATGAATCTTAATGCGGCGAGTCTGTAAATGCTAGCCATAAGATGTATTTTTGATGCATGTCATGGTCTTTGTTGATAGCTAGGCGCACAATCATATTTCCAAGTAATTTAGTCGGGATTAAACCATGCCAACGACCACCTCATCCCAGCCTGCTTCTAAGCTTGAGAATCTGCCATTAATGCGCCTGGCTTTTCGGCCCTTCTTTCTATTGGCCGCGCTGTTTAGTGTGGCCTCCCTATTGGTGTGGTTGGGCTTCTGGCATGGCAGTATTTTGCTGCGCCCTTATGGCGGCCTGGTGTTCTGGCATCAGCATGAAATGTTGTTTGGTTTTGCTGCGGCTGTGGTAGCGGGATTTTTACTGACTGCTGTGCGCAACTGGACCGGATTGCCGAGCTTAAGCGGCGCGCCGCTAATGGGTCTGGTGGTGTTATGGCTATTGGGTAGGGTGCTGATGGCTTTCCCCTTGGATTTGCCGGGGTGGCTGCTGCTGGCGGTTGATCTTGCGTTTCTGCCGGTGGTCGCCATTGTGATGGCGCGTCTGGTCATCACTGCAAAGCGGTGGCGCAACTTGATCTTTATACCCGTGCTGCTGCTGTTTGCCACGGCTAATCTGGCGATGCACTTAGGGGTGATGCAGGGTGACGCCGAGCTTATCCGCCAAGCCGCCTACTTAGCCGTGCTGTTAATCACACTGATGATGACAGTCGTTGGCGGACGCGTGATTGGCATGTTTACTGCGAACCGTTTGGGACGCACCAAACCTGAACCTATTGCTTTACTTGAAGGAGTGACGCTGGCTAGCACGGCTGGGGTTGTCGTGCTGCAGTTGATTATCATGCTGGATGTTGCCATTCCTGCGTCATTAATCGGCGGGGTGATGCTCTTAGCGGCGTTGGCCAATACTGTTCGCATGGCGCGCTGGGGTGGGCTGCACAGCTGGCGCGAACCTTTACTTTGGGGACTCCACGGTAGCTACGTCTGCATCCCGTTAGGGCTAATCATGTGGGTCTTGGCACTAATGGGGCTGATACGCACAGAACTAGCTATACATGCCCTGACCATTGGTGGCATGGGTGCCATGATGCTGGCCATGATGGCCAGGGTTTCGCTAGGTCATACAGGCCGCCCCATACGCACCTTGCCCGGTATGGGTGTGGCGCTGGGCTTAATGCTAATAGCCGCCCTGGTGCGCTCACCCGTCTTGGCGATATTTCCCCAGATTACCCACTGGACCTACACGCTAAGCATTATCTTCTGGTGTGTAGCCTACGCAATATTCCTAGTGCATTACACTTGGCCGTTAATGCAGGCGCGAGTCGACGGACAGGATGGCTAGTGAGTGCTAAGCGCTGACAGTAGGAATGCGCATAAGTTGCGCCAGTTGAGAGCGTTGATTGCCCAGGAGGTCGGCCAACGTATAGTGGTCGAGCACACCTAGAAATGCTGACAGTGCATCATTAAGAATCGGTTGAAGGCGACATGCCGGTGTAATGATGCAGGCGTTGTCGCTATGAAAGCACTCCACTAACGCCATGTCGTTTTCCATCTCGCGTACCAGCTCGCCTAACCCAATGGTTGCAGGATCACGTGTCAGCAGTAAGCCGCCATTCTTGCCACGAATAGCGGTAACGTAGTTCTTTTGACTCAGCTCCTGCACGATTTTCATCAAATGATTGCGTGAGATATTAAACGTCTCGGCAATTTCATTAATCGTAGAGCGCTCCTCCCCCTTGGTAGCAAGAAATATCAATACGCGTATCGAATAATCGGTGAATCGGGTGAGATGCATGGAGTGCGTTTTGCTCCGAGAGTAATTCAGCTATAAAAAGTATGTTGTATGAATGTTCAGTGAGTTGCAATGTAAACGTGATTGAAGGCCTGCGAGCCTATCCAGCCTTGCTACAGCAAGCATTCGCGCACGGTGTAATTTCAATAGCGCCAATCGTCTATTCCTTTATGTTGGCCGCTCTATCACCTTGGGGGTAGACAGAGGGTATATGGAGGTAATCACGCAGTAATCCGCTTGTCGATCACGCAGAATCCACTCCATGGAACCCGCACTGACGGGTATGCAAATTTCCGAGGAGCCTGGAGATCGACCATGAGTCACTTCATAGATCGGCTGAATTTCTTCCGCAAGTCCCGAGAACCTTTTGCCAACGAACACGGTGAACTACGCAGCGAATCCCGCCAGTGGGAAAATAGTTATCGTGCCCGCTGGCAGCACGACAAGGTAGTGCGTAGCACCCACGGGGTGAACTGCACCGGTTCATGTAGCTGGAAGATCTACGTTAAGAACGGTTTAGTTACCTGGGAAACCCAGCAGACTGATTATCCCCGTACCCGTCCCGACCTGCCTAACCATGAACCCCGTGGCTGCCCGCGTGGTGCCAGCTACTCCTGGTACCTGTACAGCGCTAATCGCCTGAAGTACCCGTTGATTCGTAAGCCGCTGCTGGCGCTATGGCGCGAAGCGCTCAAGGCTAACCCAGACCCGGTAGACGCCTGGGCGTCTATCGTCGAAGACCCCGCCAAGACCAAACAGTATAAGCGTGCTCGCGGCATGGGCGGCTTCGTTCGCGGTAACTGGGACGAGCTCAACGAACTGGTCGCTGCCTCTAACGTTTACACCGCCAAGCAGTACGGCCCCGACCGTATCCTTGGCTTTTCGCCGATTCCCGCCATGTCGATGGTCAGCTACGCGGCGGGTAGCCGCTATCTGTCGCTGATAGGTGGCGTCTGTATGAGCTTCTACGACTGGTACTGCGATCTGCCGCCAGCGTCACCAATGACCTGGGGCGAGCAGACCGACGTACCTGAGTCCGCTGATTGGTATAACTCCGGCTACATTATCGCCTGGGGCTCCAACGTGCCCCAGACGCGTACCCCGGATGCCCACTTCTTTACCGAAGTGCGTTACAAGGGCACCAAGACGGTCTCAATTACCCCGGATTATGCCGAAGTCTCCAAGCTGACCGACGAGTGGCTGTCCGCCAAACAGGGCACCGATGCCGCCCTGGCCATGGCCATGGGCCATGTCATCCTCAAAGAGTTCCACCTTGAGAACCCCAGTGCTTACTTCACCGACTATGTGCGCCGCTATACCGACATGCCATTCCTGGTGGAGCTGGAAGTGCGTGAAGATGGCAGCTTCGCACCAGGCCGCCAACTGCGTGCCAGTGATTTTGATGCTGCCCTGGGCCAGGAAAACAATCCCGAGTGGAAAACCGTTGCCTGGGACGAAACCCGTGACCAGCTGGTGGTACCACGCGGTTCCATCGGTTTCCGTTGGGGGGAAACCGGTGACGAAGTGGGCAAGTGGAACCTGGAATCGCTGGACGCCGCTGGCACTGAAATCAAGCCGTTGCTAAGCCTGGCCAACCACCACGATAGCGTTGCGCGCGTGGCGTTCCCTTACTTCGGCGGTATCGAGCACGAGCACTTTGAGCACGTTAAAGGGGCGGGTGTCGGCGCGGCTGACGACCTACTGTTCCACAATTTGCCCGCCAAACGCTTAAAGAGAGCCGATGGCAGCGAAATGCTGGCGGTCACCGTTTTTGATCTGATGTGTGCCAACTACGGTATCGACCGTGGCTTTGCCGGCGACGGCGAAGATGATGGCGCGACCTCGTTTGATCAGATTCGCCCCTATACCCCCGCGTGGCAGGAGAAAATCACCGGTGTCTCGGCAGAGCAGTGCACCCGCATCGCCCGTGAGTTTGCCGACAACGCCAATAAAACCAATGGCCGTAGCATGATCATCGTCGGTGCCGGTATGAACCACTGGTACCACATGGATATGAACTACCGTGGCCTGATCAACATGCTGGTGATGTGTGGCTGTATCGGTCAGAGCGGTGGCGGCTGGGCTCACTATGTGGGTCAGGAAAAACTACGCCCGCAGACTGGCTGGACGCCGCTGGCCTTTGGCCTTGACTGGCAGCGCCCGCCGCGGCATATGAACTCTACCTCCTTCTTCTACAACCATTCTTCCCAGTGGCGTTACGAGAAGCTCGAGATCAAAGAGATCCTGTCGCCGCTGGTCAAGGCCGAGGAGTACCCCGGTAGTCTGATCGACTTTAACGTGCGCGCCGAGCGTATGGGCTGGTTGCCGTCAGCACCTCAGCTAGACACTAATCCGCTGCGCCTGGCCAAAAAAGCCGAAGCCGCGGGTATGTCGACAGCCGACTATGCCGTTCAGCAGCTCAAGAGCGGTGAACTTCGCTTTGCTGCGGAAGACCCGGATGCGCCAGAAAACTTCCCGCGCAATATGTTCATCTGGCGCTCCAACCTGCTGGGTAGCTCCGGTAAGGGCCATGAGTACATGCTCAAGTACTTGTTGGGTACTCGCCACGGTATTCAGGGTAAAGACCTGGGCGACTTCGGTGGCCAGAAACCCGAAGAAGTCGTGTGGCGTGACGAGGCGCCGGAAGGAAAGCTTGACCTGCTTGTGACCTTGGATTTCCGCATGTCCACCACCTGCCTCTACTCGGATATCGTGCTGCCCACGGCGACCTGGTACGAGAAGGACGACCTTAACACCTCTGACATGCACCCCTTTATCCACCCGTTGACTGCCGCCACCGACCCCGCTTGGGAATCGCGCAGCGACTGGGATATTTACAAGGGTATTGCCAAGGCTTTCTCCAAGGTGTGTGTAGGCCACCTGGGCGAAGAGACCGACCTGGTCACGCTGCCGATGCAGCACGACTCGCCAGGAGAGTTGGCCCAGCCGGCGGTGATGGATTGGAAGAAGGGCGAATGCGCGCCGATTCCCGGCAAGACCATGCCATCACTGATCGAGGTCAAACGCAACTATCCCGAAACCTATGAGCGCTTCACCTCAGTAGGGCCGTTGCTGGAAAGCATCGGTAACGGTGGCAAGGGCATCGCCTGGAATACCGATGCTGAAGTCGAGCTGCTGGGCAAACTCAACCATCGCAAGTTGGATGGCCCACATAAAGGCCGCCCATTGATCGACAGCGCTATCGATGCCGCTGAGATGATTCTGACCCTGGCACCGGAAACCAACGGCGCCGTGGCAGTAAAAGCGTGGGATGCACTCTCCAAAATTACCGGGCGTGATCACACGCATTTGGCTAGGCCCAAACACGAAGAGAAAATTCGCTTTCGCGATATCGTCGCTCAGCCGCGCAAGATCATTTCCAGCCCGACCTGGTCCGGCCTAGAGGATGAGCACGTCTCCTATAACGCCGGTTACACCAATGTTCACGAGCTGATTCCCTGGCGCACCGTGAGTGGACGTCAGCAGTTCTATCAGGATCATGCCTGGATGCGCGCTTTCGGCGAAAGCCTGCTGGTCTATCGCCCGCCCATCGATACCAAGGCAGCCAAAGGCTTCACGCTGCCCGCCGACAATGGTTTCAAGAGCAAGGCGCTGAACTTCCTCACGCCGCACCAGAAGTGGGGCATTCACTCCACTTACTCCGACAATCTGCTGATGTTGACGCTCAACCGCGGCGGCCCGGTGGTGTGGCTCTCCGAGGCGGACGCGGCGGAGATCGATATCGAGGACAACGACTGGATCGAGGTCTACAACGCCAACGGCTCGATTGCCGCGCGGGCAGTGGTCAGCCAGCGGGTCAAGGCGGGCATGGTGATGATGTATCACGCTCAGGAGCGCAACGTGAACGTTCCTGGCTCTGAGATAACCGGTACACGGGGCGGTATCCACAACTCGGTCACCCGTGTCTGCCCCAAGCCAACCCATATGATCGGCGGCTACGCGCAGCTCTCTTACAGTTTTAATTATTACGGCACCGTCGGCTCAAACCGCGATGAGTTCGTGTTAGTGCGCAAGATGAAACACGTTGACTGGCTGGATGGTGAAGGCAATGACAGCGTTCAGGAGGCCGTGAAATGAAAATTCGTTCCCAGGTAGGCATGGTTCTCAACCTTGATAAGTGTATCGGTTGCCACACCTGTTCGGTGACCTGCAAAAATGTCTGGACCAGTCGCGAAGGTATGGAGTACGCCTGGTTCAACAATGTCGAGACCAAGCCCGGTATCGGCTATCCCAAAGAGTGGGAGAACCAGGCCAAGTGGAAGGGCGGCTGGATGCGCCGTACCGATGGGCGGATTGAACCGCGTATTGGTGGCAAATGGCGGGTGCTGGCGAATATCTTCGCCAACCCCGACCTGCCCGAAATGGACGACTACTATGAGCCGTTCACGTTCGACTACCAACACCTGCATACCGCCAAGATCGGCGAGCACCAGCCGGTGGCACGCCCACGCTCGCTGATTTCCGGTCAGCGCATGAAAAAGATCGAATGGGGCCCCAACTGGGAAGAGATTCTCGGCACCGAGTTCGCCAAGCGGCGTAAAGACGCCAACTTCGACAAGGTACAGGCAGATATTTACGGTCAGTTTGAAAACACCTTCATGATGTACCTGCCGCGCCTGTGCGAGCACTGCTTGAACCCCACCTGTGTGGCGTCCTGCCCCAGCGGTGCGATCTACAAGCGGGAAGAGGATGGCATCGTTCTAATCGATCAGGACAAGTGCCGTGGCTGGCGGATGTGTATCTCCGGCTGCCCCTACAAGAAGATCTACTACAACTGGAAAAGCGGTAAGTCCGAGAAGTGTATCTTCTGCTACCCGCGTATCGAGGCCGGTCAGCCAACTATCTGCTCCGAGACCTGTGTGGGCCGCATTCGCTATCTCGGTGTTCTGCTCTATGACGCTGACCGCATTGAAGAAGTGGCAAGCTCGCCGGATGAGCGTGATCTCTACCATCGCCAGTGCGAAATCTTCCTCGATCCCAACGATCCGGAAGTGATTGCCCAGGCCCGGCGGGATGGTATCCAGGAGAACGTCATCAAGGCGGCCCAAGCCTCACCGGTCTATAAGATGGCCATCGACTGGGGGCTGGCGCTACCGTTGCACCCGGAATACCGCACGCTGCCGATGGTGTGGTACGTGCCGCCGCTGTCGCCGATTCAGTCCGCCGCCGAGGCAGGCCATGTGGAGTTCGACGGCATCCTGCCCAAGATCGAATCACTGCGTATCCCGGTGAAGTACCTGGCTAACCTGTTGACAGCCGGCGAGGAAGAGCCTGTGGTGTTGGCGCTCAAGCGCTTAATGGCGATGCGTGTCTACATGCGCCGCAAGCACGTGGAGGGTACCCCCAACGCCGAAGTACTCGATGCCGTGGGGCTGAGCGTGGCCCAAGTAGAGGAGATGTACCGCTACCTGGCCATTGCCAACTACGAGGATCGGTTTGTGATCCCCACCAGCCATCGGGAAATGGCCACCGAAGCCTTCCCTGAACGGGGAGGATGCGGCTTTACCTTTGGTGATGGTTGCCACGGTGAGAGCCAGCCCAACCTGTTCAATGGCCGTAAGCAGACCAGCGTGTTGGTGAAGCCGGTAGAGGTCTTCGACCCGCAGCCACAACTTGAGGAGTCTCGTCATGACTGAAGCCGCTACCCAATCGCCGACCCCGGTAGACCCGTCGTTCGAACCGCTACAGGGTATGCGTAGCCTACGCGTACTGGCTCGCCTGCTCGATTACCCGACCCAGGAACTGCAGGATGCCAGCGGTGAGCTCATCGAAATCCTCAATGCCGAGCGCCGCCTGGGGGCGGCTCTCAAGTCGTCGCTAATGGAGTGGTGTCAGCGTCTCCAAGAGGGTGACTTGCTTGAGCTGCAGGCCGAGTACGTCGCCATGTTCGATAAGGGACGGGCTACCTCGCTGCTGCTATTCGAACACGTTCACGGCGAGTCCCGTGATCGTGGTCAGGCCATGGTGGATCTTATGGCTGAGTACAGCGCGGCCGGGTTCGAGTTGGATGCCCGTGAACTGCCCGATCATCTACCGGTATTTCTTGAATACCTTTCGATGTGCGACGAAGCCGAGATCGGCCGCTGGCTGGGCGAAATACGCCATATCCTGGCGCTGCTGACCGCACGACTGGAGGAGCGGGGAGCGGATCACGCGCTAGTACCGCTGTCACTTTTGGCGTTAATTGGGGCCGAGGGCGAGGTCGAAGAGCATCGGCCCCAGGTCAAAAAAGAAGCGCCTGACAACACGCCCGAAGCATTGGACGCCGTATGGGAAGAAGAGGCAGTACGCTTCTCGGCCACTTCTGACGAAGACTGCGCGCTGCAGTCTGCGGAAGGGCGGCGGCTTGCCGAACGCAAGAATGCGGTGCACAGCGACCCCGTCAAAATCATGCCGTCCGCCTGGAGCGCTTCCCCTCCCTCAACCGTGGCCGATCGCTAAAAGGAGAAACGCCATGTTCATAGAATATCTGCAACATCTTATCTACGGCTATTACCCCTACCTGGCCGGTACGGTGTTCTTGGTCGGCAGTCTCATGCGTTACGACCAAGGCCAGTTCACCTGGAAGACCGGCTCCAGCCAAATGCTGTCCTCAAAAAACATGCGACTGGCCAGCAACCTGTTCCATATCGGGATTATCGTCATCTTCTTCGGTCATTTGGTGGGCATGCTCACGCCACACTGGGTCTATGCGCCTTTCCTGCATGCCGGTACCAAACAGCTGATTGCCATCGTGGTCGGCGGTATCGCCGGTGCCATGTGCGTGGTGGGCGGCGCCATGTTGCTCTATCGGCGAGTGGTCAATCCTCGCGTAAAGGCGTCGTCGAGCATGATGGATACCTTGATCCTGGGTTTGATCGTCTTACAGGCATGTCTTGGCATGGTGACCATCATTTTCTCGCTAGGCCATATGGACGGCGAGATGATGTTGACACTCTCCAGCTGGGCGCAATCCATCGTCTTCTTTAGCGGCGGCGCAGCGGACTATATGCAGGAAGTGTCATGGATCTACAAACTGCATATCTTTATCGGTCTGACCATCATCCTGCTGTTCCCCTTCTCGCGCTTGGTGCATGTGTGGAGCGTACCGTTTGGCTATGTGACCCGGCGCTATCAGCTTGTCCGCCGTCGCGCCTAAACACTTGCTGTGCTTGCCCAGGCCTAGAGGAGAAATAACATGCAGATGATTGATATCGAACAACTACCAGGGGGTGTCGCCCCGCCTCCGGTGCGCGTCGGCGACGCTAGTATCGATGAAGCAACGATTGCGTTAGAGATGCAGTATCCCCCCGCCGAAACGGCGGGGGAGGCCCAGCTTCAGGCGGCTCGTGCCTTAGTGGTTAGAGAGCTGCTGCGCCAGCGAGCTAACGTCCTGGGTCTACTATCGACACAGGAAGCCAGCGAAGCGCAGGAGGATGCGGCGATTGCTGCCTTGCTTGAGCAGGAACTTGAGGTGCCCGAGCCGGGAGAAGCCGATTGCCAACGCTTTTTTGATACCCACCGTGAGCGCTTCAGCGAGCCGACCCAGCTACGTGTAAGGCATATTCTGCTAGCAGCGGCGCCAGATGACTCCCAGGGCCGCGATGACGCGTACCAGCTTGGCGAAAAACTGCTTAAAGAACTTAATTCCATACCCGAGCGGTTTGCCGAATTTGCGCAATACCACTCCGCGTGCCCTTCAAAAGAGATGGATGGCGATTTGGGCTGGCTAGTGTCAGGCCAGACCGTCCCTGAGCTGGATCGCGCTTTGCAGCACCTGCCCGAAGGCCTTCACGAGCGCCCCTTGGCGTCTCGCTATGGTTGGCATGTAGTAATCATTGACGAACGGCGTGAAGGGCGGTCGTTACCTTTCGATCAGGTGGCCGACCGAGTGCGTCACAGCCTGCGCGAGCAGGCGACGCGACGTGCATTGCGCCACTATTTGCTGGCGCTGGAAAGCGAAATAGGCGTCGAAGGAATTGTTCTGGATGACGATGCTGGCGGCAGCTTGATGCAATAGCTTGAAGCAATAGAAAAGCTAATAGGAGAGGATTGATGTCCCATGTTCCTGTCAATGCACTTTTCACTCCGCTTGGCATCGCGGTGCTAACGGTTTCCGATACCCGTGGTTTCGATAAAGATGGCAGCGGTGACCTATTGGTTGAACATCTGAGCGAAAGCGGCCATACCCTGGTGGAGAGACGCATCGTTCCTGATGATATCTATCAGGTTCGTGCCGTGGTCTCGGAGTGGATTGCGCGAACAGATATCCACGCGATTCTGGTTAATGGCGGCACTGGCTTTACCGCCCGGGATACCACTCCCGAGGCGTTGATACCGTTGTTCGACAAAACGATTGAAGGGTATGGGGAGCTGTTCCGCCACTACTCCCTGAAGACAGTCGGCACAGCGACGATCCAGTCTCGCGCCGTCGCGGGGGTGGCCAACCGAACGATAATGTTTGCCATGCCTGGCTCACCCAAAGCGTGTGCCTTGGCGTGGGACAACATTATCGCTTTGCAGCTGGACGCCCGCACTCGGCCCTGCAACTTCGCCGCCATGGTACTTCCTTCAGCAACCCCGTGTAGTGGACGAGCGACCTCTTCCAATGAGGTGGAGCACTTATGAACTGTCACTGCGCAGAAATAGTCACGCCCGGCTTGTTAGAGCTGTTTGATGCACGCCAACGGCTTATCGACGCCGCCACGCCCATTAATGCAGTAGAAAACATCACCCTTGGACAATCGGCGGGGCGAGTACTGGCAGAAACGCTGGTCGCACCTCTCGATATGCCGGGTGTGGATAATAGCGCTATGGATGGTTACGCGCTGTGTCTGGCTGATTACCAAGCGGTACCTCCCGGCGCAGGTTTACCCATTCTTCAACGCGTACCGGCGGGCGCAGGCGTCATGCTACTACCGGAAGGAGGCTGCGCGCGTATTTTTACCGGCGCGCCGGTGCCCGTGGGGGCAGATATTGTGGTGCCTCAAGAGCGGGTGACTCTTGATCAGCGCGGGCATATACACCTCGAGGGTAGCTTGGTGGTAGGCGCTAATATTCGCCGCCAGGGTGAGGAGACTCGCATGGGATCCCCACTACTCGTCGCGGGTAAGTTGCTTGATGCCGCGTCGATTGCGCTGCTGGCGAGCCATGGGGTAGATGCTGTGACCGTCAAACGGCGCCTGCGGGTGGCACTCCTCTCAACGGGCGATGAGCTGATTGCCCCAGGTACGGCGCGATCACCGGGGCAGGTATACGACAGCAATCGCGCCATGCTTAACGTTCTGCTAGCACAGGCGCAGTGCGACGTGCTGGATTTGGGGATCATCGCAGATTCGCCGACGTCATTGCATCAGGCCTTTGAGCACGCACAAACCGCTGCAGATTTAGTGGTGTGCACTGGGGGCGTTTCGGTAGGCGAAGAGGATCATGTTCGTTCGGTGATTGAGCAGCGTGGCGGGCTGCATTTTCATGGTGTAGCGATGAAGCCAGGGAAGCCCTTTGCTTTCGGTTATCTAGGCGCGGAGCCATTGTCTTCCATACCGTTAATGGCGCTGCCGGGTAACCCCGTGGCCTCCCTGGTGGGCTGGCAACTGCTGGCGCTGCCGTTTATATATGCCATGCAAGGTAGAGCTGAAGCGGCTCTACAGCGTTACCCGGTAAAAGCCGGTTTTTCTCAGAGCGGGCCCCAAGGGCGCTGCGAGCTATTACGGGTGGAATTGGATTGGTCACAGGGGACTCCCGTGGCGCAGTTAGCGGGCGGCCAGGGCTCGCATATGCTCAGCGCGGCTAGCCAGGCCCATGGCTATTTGATGATTAATCCAGGCACCGACGTGACAGAAGGGGGCGCGTACCCCTATTACCCGATCAGTCAGTTCAACGCTTGAGTCGCTTTTTTTTGGCGTGACCACTGACGTCGTTTGCTTTTATAGGAGAGGGTATGGCTTCACATCATAAACCGCGCACACTGATTTATGCCTGCTCCGGCTGTTCTGATGTGGCGCAACTGGCCAATAGTGTTGCTCTGCGTCTTGATCATGCAGGAGAGGCAGAAATGTCCTGCATTGCTGGTGTCGGCGGTGGCGTGCCCGGTTTGGTACGCATCGCCCGCTCCGGGCGGCCTATCGTAGCTATTGACGGGTGCCAGATGCATTGCGCCAGTCACTGTCTTTCCAAAGCGGGCGTTATACCCACTGAGCACGTCAAGCTGTATGAGAACGGTCTGCGCAAGCGACGGGGCCAGTTTTATGATGAGGAAACCATTGAAGAGATCACCGCCGAAATGAAGAGGCTCATAGCTCGTCTACCCGTTAACACCAGTGCCCAAGCAGAGGAGCCCTCAGAATGAGTGCGCTAGTCGATGGGTTTGGCCGTACGGTGCGTTACCTGCGCATATCGGTGACTGATCGTTGTGATTTTCGCTGTGTTTATTGCATGGCTGAGGAGATGACCTTCCTGCCTCGGGCCCAACTACTTACCCTTGAAGAGATAGCCACGCTGTCGCAGGCCTTCGTCGAGCTGGGGGTGGAAAAAATCCGCCTAACTGGCGGGGAGCCGCTGGTACGCCAGGGCGTATTAACGCTAGTGCAAAAACTCGGTGAATTGGAAGGCCTGCGCGAGCTGGCCATGACCACCAACGGCTCAGGGCTGGTCAGACATGCCGAGGCCTTACGATTAGGCGGACTTGATCGACTCAATATCAGCCTTGACTCACTCAAGCCCGAGCGCTTCAAGGCCTTGACGCGTACCGGTGATCTTGGCCAGGTGATCGCGGGTATCCGCGCCGCTCGCCGCGCTGGCTTTCAGTCGATTAAGCTCAACGCAGTATTACTTAAGGGGCGAAATGACGATGAAATCCTCGACTTGGTGAACTTTGCCCGTGATGAGGAAGTGGATATCAGCTTTATCGAGGAGATGCCGCTGGGTGCTATCAGCGAGCATGACCGTGGTGAAACCTTTCTTTCCACCGATGCGGTACGCGAGACCATAGAAAACCACTATCAACTCTTACCCACCACTGAGACCACCCTAGGTCCATCCCGCTATTACCGTATGGCAGACAGCCCGTCGCGGATTGGCTTCATCTCTCCCCATAGCCATAATTTCTGTGGTGCCTGTAATCGTGTTCGGGTGACGGCAGAAGGGCGACTACTCCTTTGCTTGGGCAATGAGCACTCGGTAGATTTACGCGCTGTAATGCGGCGTTATCCGGGTGATACCCAGCGGCTTAAAGCGAGCATTGTGGCGGCCATGAAGAAAAAACCTGCGCGTCATCACTTCACCACGGATGGTGAGGTTCAAATAGTGAGGTTTATGAATGCAACAGGTGGCTAGGTAGTTCAGTTCTTATAGGAATAAGTGAATCGCCCCGGATATTCTAGACACCCGTTAGGCTCTTAAAGTAACGCCTTTCATACTCAACCGGTGACAAGTTATCACTTGTGCTGTGTCGGCGCTTTGGGTTGTAAAACATTTCAATGTAATTGAAAACGTCACGTCTAGCCGCTTCGCGTGTTGAATAAATCTGTCGCTTGATTCGCTCTCGCTTGAGAAGTTGAAAGAAGCTTTCAGCAACGGCGTTGTCATGACAGTTACCACGTCGGCTCATGCTGCCTACCAAGTGATTTGCTTTCAGAAAGCTTTGCCAGTCTCCACTGCTAAACTGGCTTCCTTGATCCGAATGCACCATCACCGTTCCTTGTGGCTTGCGTCGCCAGACTGCTGATAACAAAGCATCCAATACCAACTCCGCAGTCATGCGAGACTTCATCGACCAGCCAACCCGATTAGAGAGCGCTTTTTTACACCATGCGTAGTAACCGCTGGGGTGCACTGCCATCACCTGACACAAGCGACGTACCAAATATTGGCTCGCATGATTTTGAATAAACGCGTACCTCAGTCGGACTCCCTGGCGAAGTACGCGGTGGCCTTTTTTAATATGTCTCGCTCTTCTGATACGCGTTTGAGTTCGGCCTTCAAACGACGGTTTTCAGCTTGGAGATCATCATCCTCTTGCCGTTGTTCTACCGGCTTATCGTAGCGCTTAATCCAGTTGTATAGGCTGTGACCTGACACGCCTAGCCGCTCAGCGACCTCGGCCACGCGATGGCCGCGCTCTACCACCTGTTTGACGGCTTCGATTTTGAATTCTTCAGTGTAGCGGGGATGGCTCATGGTTCCTCCTAGATACCTTTAGTATAAGGCCTGGAGGTGTCTACGAAACCTGGGGCGATTCAATCAGCACCTCTTCCTGCTCAGGTGTGATTGTGGCAAAAAGATAGCGATACGGGCATGAGACTGGGCGGATACAGACTCTGAGTGCAACACGCTCACTGGATGGTTGATGGGCTTTCATGGTACTTGACCATCAGCTCGCTCATCACTTCTATCGGACATTTAAAATCAAAGCGTTTTCGAGGCCGCATATTCAGCTCAAAGGCAATGGCGTCCAGCTCTTCCTGGCTATGTACTGAAAGGTCCGTTCCTTTCGGCAAATATTGACGGATAAGGCCATTGATATTCTCATTAGCCCCTCGTTGCCAGGGGCTATGGGGATCGCAAAAGTAAATCGCAACGCCGGTCTCTTGAGTAATTTCTGCGTGGTGTGCCATTTCACGCCCCTGATCGTAGGTCATGCTTTTTCGAGCGGTGACCGGCATACGGTTCAGAGCAGCACTAAAGCCTGCTACGGCGGATGTGGCGGTGGCGTCATCCATTTTTGCGAGGATCAGATAGCCACTGCTAAGCTCTACTAAGGTGCCTACCGCGGACGCGTTATTCTTACCTTTGATCAGATCGCCCTCCCAGTGGCCGGGCATTTCACGCTTACTGACCTCAGGCGGACGCAAATGAATGCTGACCATGTCAGGGATCTGTCCACGTCGATCCACTTCGCCACGGCGAGGCTTGCGTGTGGTTTTACCTTGTCGCAAGCAGTGAATCAGTTCCTTGCGAAGATGGCCAACAGGCAAGGCATAAATGGCCGTGTAGATAGTCTCTCGGCAGACGTAGGCATCGCGCAAATCAGGTAGTTTCATCGTCTTGAGCTTGCCGCTAATTTGTTCGGGAGACAAGCGTCTTCGCAACATATGCACGATGAGATCAAACCGCTCGGAGCCTGGCAAAAGCTTACGCGCAGGGCGACAGACCACTCGACGCTTTTCTCGCTGACGTTGGGCGTGCCGGGCACAGTAACCGTTCTGTGCCATTTTGTTACGGCGTATTTCACGAGAGATGGTTGAAGGAGCTCGCCCCAGGAGCTGGGCAATATGCCGAAGGCTCATCCCTTGGGCTTGACCCACTTGGATGCTGGCACGTTCTTCAATGCTGAGTTCGAGGTAAGACATGGGACAACACCTTAGCGAAATGCTCAGGTGTTGCACTCAGTTTCTGCGGCCAAGACCCCTTAAGATGAGTGGTTGTATGACTGGTGGCATATTTTTGTCAAGTGAGCGTGCGATGGTTGCCGTTAGTTAGCGCTTACTTTCTCACGAGTAGGTTGAACTCAGCAAGATGTTAGTCGTTCTCCATCATTGGCCGCTTATGCATGGTTAGCCACGATTACCACGACTTTCAATTATGCGATGGCTAGCATATTTGCAGCATCCCCAGAATAATGGTCCAAAACCTATACTCTAGATAAGGGTGCCTAAGCATATGACCACATCAAATAGTTTGCGCGAAGCAGAGATGGAAGCAAGAGCGCGTCGAGCCGTGATGGAAAGCGGTGATTGGTTAACTGTCGATGAGATATTGCAGCTGCCAGGCGTCAGCTTACATAGTGACTGTGCTCATCCTGCGCAGTGGAAACAAAAAGGTGACATTTTTACGATTAACGACCATGGCACCGAATACTATCCTGCGTTTGGGCTTGAGAAAGATGCTGGCTACCGACCATTCCGCGTCATGTCGGAAATCATCGAAATCTTTAAAGATGATAAAAGCGGGTGGGGAATGGCCTTTTGGTTCCAGTCGGCAAATAGCTATCTTGGCGGGCTAAAACCTCAGAATCTGATAGCTACAGATCCTGATCTCGTTATCGATGCTGCTCTTGATGAGAGGCAAGAAATCTTGCACGGGTAGTGAGAAAACGACAGGGTATATTGGCAACAACGATCGGCACGCCACAATAGATTCAACAAGGTAATCAGGTCCTTGTCTTTAACGGGATGGAAAAGCCCGATTGGATTGAGCTTGAATGCTAGGCATAAATCTATCTGATACTGGCTCTTTGAAGGAAAGTTTATATGTTGTGCCAAGACCGTTACCACTTAGCGCTGACTACTGCATCTGATATCGCTGCCAAGTGCTACCAAGCCGGGATAGATCTGCTACTGTCGTTGTGGCCTGGAGCCGCAAAAGAGCTCGATAGCGCGATAGCTGCAGATCCGGAATTTGCACTTGCCTACGCTGCACGAGCTCGGCTGCATGCGATACAGGCCGAGCTTAATGAAGCTCGTATCAAAATTTCCAAGGCATCAGAACTTGCCATCTTAAAAGGAACTGAGAGAGAGCGAAGCCACGTTATGGTGCTCTCTTTAGCCATCAATGGACAAGCCGCTAAAGCGCTTCAAGCGGCGCTAGCACACATCGATCATTGGCCGCAAGATATTTTGATAATGTCCTTGCCGCTAGGAGCCTTTGGACTTTTCGCTTTTTCGGGCATGGCAGATCATGATCAGGCTCGTGTCGATTTATGTGATCGATACGCTAGGCACTTCGAATCTGATGATTGGTGGTTTTTGACCTACCGTGGTTGGGCTCATGGGGAAAATGGCAATTTGAAACTTGGTCGAGAGCTGACTGAGCGCTCACTGAGTATTCGATTGAATAACGCAAACGGTGTACACGCGCTTTCGCATGTCATGTATGAGTCTGGCTCGGGAAAGGAAGCGAGCGAACTCATTAAGGAGTGGTTACCTGACTATGACCGTAGCGGTATCCTACATGGCCACATCGCATGGCATTGGGCATTGGCGGAGTTAGAGCGTGGGAATGCTGACCAGGCGTTAACTGTGTATTCACAATATGTGGCACCTCCAGTGTCAGCCGGTGTGCCTCTTAATGTCATAAGCGATGCGGCCTCATTCTTATGGCGGTTGAAGGTGTACGGCCACAATGTGCCAGAGGGACTATGGAATGAAGCAACAACGTACTCGTCTGGATATTTCCAGCAGCCGGGTTTTCCGTTTGCGGATGTACATATGGCCATGCTAGCTACTGCCACTGGTAAAAATGAGCTAGTTGAGCAACGTATTAAGGCACTCAGTGAGATGGTGGAGGACGATGTTTTGCCTGCCGGGAGGGTTGTTCCGACGATTTGTCAGGCGATACGATCTTTCGCTGAAGAAGATTATAAAGGGTGTATGGAGCTGCTTGAGCCGGTGGCTGGAGAGGTGGTGAGGATCGGTGGGAGTAGCGCGCAGAGAGACATCTTCGAGGACACGCTGTTAGTTGCATTAATACGTAATGGTGAAACCCTCAAAGCACAAACCCTTGTTGATCATCGCCTGCATAGACGCCCGTCATCACGCGACGCTGCTTGGAGAGGTTTACTGGTGTAGTGCAAATAGTGGTTGAATGTGTGGTTAAGTCATTATCATTGAGATAGTAAAATTCAATTGACAAAGGTAGCTTTTCAATATATACATGATCGGTCATTCATATATTGGTGTTGCCATGTCTAATGTAGGTCGACCTATAAATTACGCTGCACGGCAAGTAAAGATAGATAAAATTATCGATGGGGCTGTACAGTGCTTTGTAAAAAAAGGGTTTCATGGCGCTGGAATGGCTGAAATCTCTAGAACGGCAAATGTTAGCCAAGCGAGCCTCTACCAATATTTTTCGTCCAAAAACGAGCTAATATTAGAGATTGCCAAAAAATATTTTACAAGGGATATGGAAGCCCTAAAGAGGATAGAAAGCGCTAGTGATTTTGTGGTTGCTTTAGAGGAAGAAGCTTATCTTACAGGTGATAAAACTGGGACGATTATGTACCTAGAAATCCTTGCAGAATCATCTAGAAATCCAGAAATAAAAAAAGCCGTTCAAAAATCAGGGCAAGAGCTATTTAGTACTTGCTGTGCAATGATTAAAAAGTTACAGGAAAATGGCAAAGCTAATTCCACGCTGGCTCCTGAGCAGATAACACATTATATATTTGCTTATATTGATGGTTTGTCTTGCCACATTGCCACAACAAATACCGAGTACTCCAGTAGCATGCTGAGGCAGTTTGTCGAGACTCTTCTTGAGTTTAAGGATTAATTTAGCTGAATAAACTACTAAGTGGAAAAGCAAATGGACTCAATAAATTATATAACTGATCGATCGTTTATTTGTAATAAAAAGATAATTAATATTTTTTTATTTTTTGTGCTTTTGGTTTTACTAGCCTGCTTGCAGGGATGCAGTGAAGATGTGCCGCAATACACAAATGAAAGCATCCGAGCAGTACCTATTAACCAAATAGGTAGCGGTTCGAATTCCACAGTCATGAGTTTCGCTGGTGTCACTCGAAAAATGAGTCAAGCAGAATTATCCTTTGGTGTTAGTGGGACTGTTCAAACCATATTAGTAGATATTGGGTCGCGAGTCAGTGAGGGGGATATTTTGGCTTCACTTGATTTGGAGCCATATCAGCTAGCACTAGAAGGTGCGTATTCTGAAGTAGAAAAAGCGCGGGCTTCAAATGAGGAAAATAAAATAAATTACGAAAGAGCAGAAAGGCTTATGTTGAGCAACTCAGTTTCTCAGCAAAACTTGGATGCCGCTAGAACTTTGTACGATAACTCTCAGGCTACTCTTCAAGCAGCTCAAACAAGAGTCAAGCTGGCTGAGAGAGATATTTCTCAGGCGGTTATAAGAGCGCCTTACGATGGTGTGATATCGTCTCGTCAAATAGAGCCGTTCGAACAGATTACACAAAATGATGTGGTTTTTAAGTTTGATGGTAGTGATGGCTTTATTGTTGAGTCAACAGTACCTGCAAATTTGGCTGGAGAAATCTCAAAGGGTGAGAGTTTTGATGTAACAGTAAAGTGGCGCGATGTTCATTTTGAGGCAACAATCGAGCATTTAGGTGCACGTGCTGGCAATGGTTTGAGTTTCCCTATAAAAATTAAGGTTAACGATGCAGACGAGACGACTCTTCCTACAGGTGTGGTTGTTGAAATAAACTATAGTAAACAAGAGGATACGAGTATGCTCTATGTTCCTCACGGGGCGGTGGTCGTAGAGTCTAGTAACGATAGTGCTTATATTTATTTATATAATAGCGTAACAGAAACGGCTAATAAATCTCATGTCAACATATTAGATGTTCAATCTTATGGCTATTGGATTGAGAATAATTTTAGGGAAGAAGATCTATATGTTGCTGCGGGAGCTGCTTTTATTAGCGAAGGCCAGAAGGTTCGCCCGGCTGGAGAAAACCGCTAATGTCAATTACTGCCTTTTCGCTGCAAAATAGCCGACTTGTTTTATTTATTTTCATAATATTAACCATCACGGGACTGGCGTTGTACCCGGATTATCCTTCTCGTGAGGAACCAACACTGCCTATCAATCAAGCAATAATAACAGCTTATCATCCAGCCTTGGATGTTTATGAGACAGAAGCGCTTATTGCGAGGCCGATTGAGCGTGCGTTGCGTGAATTACAAGAAGCTAAAAATATATCGACTTCTATAAGGGCAGGCGAAGTCTATCTATCTTTTGAAATAAAGGACGGTACTCCAAGCTATGCGCATACTTGGCTTAGAGTTAGAGAGAGAATGCAGGATGTAATTGACGAGCTTCCGGAAGGTGTTTCGGGGCCATACGTCAATGATAATTATGATGCTGTAGCGGTTATGACTGTGGGCTTAAGCGCTACGGATTATTCTTTTAGAGAGTTAAGGGATAAAGCAAATGAGCTTCGCGATTATCTCTATAGTATTCCTGGGATGGATAAAGTTACATTACATGGTGTTGCCGATGAGCAAGTGTCAATAGAGCTGAAGCCATTTGTTTTATCACAGTATTCACTGAGCTCTAGTGATATTTATTTTCAATTGAGCAAGAGTAACTCACTTGGTCAGGTAGCACGTGTCAATTTTGATACACAAGAAGGTCGTGTCTTTGTTCAGAGCGGTTATGATAATCTAGGCGACATTGAAGAAACACCGATATCCCTGACAGATGGGTCTATCCTTCCCCTGAGTAGCCTTGCAGATGTCACTAGGGTGCCTGCAACCCCTCTTAATAGTGCAGCCTACCTTGATGGTAATCAAGCGATTGTTGTTGCTGGTTATATGGCGCCCGGGCTCAATATGGTGGACTTCAATAGTGAGCTTCGCAGTCATCTTACACGCTGGGAGAGTGAGCTACCTGTCGGTTACCACATGAAAACCATCACTGACCAAGGTATGGTTGTTGATCATGTGATATCAAATATGATTTCAACTCTTTTAGAAACGATACTTGTGGTGACTGTTGTCACAGTACTCGCTTTGGGCTTTCGTGCAGGTTCATTGGTAGCACTGGCCGTTCCTATTACGGGAGTTATTACGTTAGTTTTTCTTCGAGTTTTAAACGTTGAACTCAATGAGGTCAGCATAGCGTCATTCATTATTGCGCTGGGAATACTCGTTGATAACCCGATGGTGATTGTTGAAGACATAACTAAAAGAGTTGCTCATGGCGAGAATAGAAACTCTGCTGCCCTATTTGCTGGAAAAACTCTAGCAACGCCCATTCTCATTGCAAGCCTGACTGTGATATTAGCTTTTGCTCCCCCGGTGTTCACTGACAATATCACCGCCATTTATATGCAGACATTGACGATCGTTATTGGAGTGATGCTGTTGGTTTCTTGGTTTGTCGCCACTATGTTAATACCTATTATGGCGAAATGGTTCCTCAAGAAACCATCCTCGCCTGAAGGAACGCCTCTCCCTAAAATGTCCCGCCTAATGAATGTCATGTCTTTATTGTGGGATTATGTCATCGCTCGTCCAAAGATTTTTTTAAGTGCTTCTGTTTTAAGCCTTATCGTGGCGTTGTTTCTGTCAAGTACCATTCCTGAGGCATTCTTCCCACCTTCAGAACGTTCTCAACTACAGATTTCTGTAGAGCTACCAGCGAACACCCCAGCTCAAGAAACTGCTGCTGTAGCTGAAGAGATGACTCAGTGGCTAAGCAATGATGATCAGTTTCCAGAAGTTATGGAGGCGGCAGCTTATGTGAGTGAAGGTGGGCCTCGTTTTATCCTTGGTTTAAATCCACCTGAACCAGCACCTCATTCAGCATATTTTGTTGTAAACGTTACTGAAGAAACAGTTGTGAGCGAATTTGTCGATAAATTAAGAGCAGAAATGCCTTCTGAGTACCCGTTTGCAGAAATTGAAATCAATCCATTCTTCATGGGCTCTACTCCGCCAGGAGAGGCTGCTATTCGCTTGATCGGCAATAGTCAATTGGACATTCTGAAAGCTTCTGAAGCTGTTCAACAGGCATTAAACGATGTAGATAATACTATCAACGTAAAGCAAGATTGGGAGCGTTCTGTCACAAATTTTATTGTTAAGATTGATCGCTCGGCTGCGCTTTATGCTGGAGTCACTCGTGACGATATTTTATTAGCGCTTCGAGAAAACAGTATGGGAGAAAATACTTCTTTGCTACGAGAGGGTGAGTACCAAACCCCTATTGTCTTGCGTACGAATTTCGCGGAAAGATTGTCATTATCCCAACTGTCAAATATTCAAGTGTTTTCTGAATCCTCATCTAACCCAGTATATCTATCTGATATAGCAAGAATTGAGGCAAAATATGATCCTTCAATTATTAAAAAGCGTAACTTAATGCCAACGGTAACGGTAACGGCGCTCAATCCTTTTATGACATCAAAAGAGTTAGTGGATTCAATTTCACGAACGATTGAAGAAGTGAAGGAGGAATTTGGAATCATGGTGGAGTTTGGTGGCGAAATTGAAGAAAGTGAAGTTACAGCAGAGGCAATATTTGCTTTTCTACCATTATGTGTGCTGGCAATGATTATGCTTTTTATTTATAAATATAACTCTTTTAGAAAGGTGGCTATTATCGTTTTAAGTGTTCCTTTCTGCGCAATCGGCTTGTTACTTGCGCTAGTGGTTTTTCGTCTGCCTTTCGATTTTATGGCGAATCTCGCAATTTTTGCACTAATAGGCATTATTGTTTCTAATGCTATGTTGATTATTGAGCAAGTTGATGTTGAAAAGGAGTCAGGAAAATCGGAGCGAGACTCGCTTAAGTCGGCTTTGATGATAAGGTTTCGTCCAATTATGTTAACGCAAATAACGACCATACTAGGTCTCGTGCCTTTGTTGATAGCTAATGACCCTTTATGGAGGTCGTTTAACGTGGTTATCATGGGCGGTCTTGTGTCTGGAACTATTGCCTCATTTATAGTTGTACCTAGTTTGTATGTTTTGTGTTTTGGCAAAAATCAAAATGCTTAATAAAGGAGTTTTTTGTAATGAGTGAGTTCATGATTTATCTAAGTGTGTTTGTTGGTGCTGCCACCCCAGCTCTTGAGGTATGGATAGCTGTGCCGCTAGGTGTGCTCGCGGGGTTGCCGTGGTTGCCTGCTGCTTTAGTTGGCTTTTTAGGTAATTTTATCACATTGTTACCTGTGATTTACGCTGGTGATAAAATAAAAAAGTGGATTAATAGCTGGAAAAAACCATCACTACGCACTGTCAACGATAACTCTAATGCAAAAGCATCACGTAAGCAGACCATACTTGCTCGCTTTGGTGTGCCAGGTCTAGCTTTTCTAGGGCCGTTTCTAATCGGCGTGCATGCCGCGTCGGCATTTGCTATTGCTTCTGGTGCCAATAGACGGAGCGTTATTATATGGTTTTCAGTTTCAATATTTTTATGTTCCATCGCGTTTGCGTTACTTGCGGATCTAGGGTTGGCTAATTTTGATGGCCGATCACTACCTTTTAATACGGCATGACCATTAGATTATTTTCATTAATAGAACGGTTTGGGGATGAATAATAATGTCGATTCGTTATGAGAATATTCAGTTAGAGTCAGTTTATAATAGGCTTGTCGAAGCGGGGGTTGTTATCACAGCTGATCGAGGGTTAAATGCAGTAACTGTTAAATCAGTATCCGATGAAGCTGGTGTGGCAGAAAAGTATTTTTTGCAGTGCTTCTCCAGCAAGCATCAATTTATACTAGCAATGTTTGATTATTTTATTTTTTTAGTTGAAGAAAAAATAGAAAAATATATGGCCGAAGACTCTGGCCAGTACGGGCGGTTTACTCGTGCTTATATTGAATTATCATTTAACTCTGCTTGGGAAGGGGTGTTCGACAAAAAAACGGCTTTAGCAGCTCTCTCTGTTAGTGATCCTGAGCTTCGTGCAATCTGGTCCAGTTGGCTCAATAATATGCAAATAAAATATTACCAGACGGACGGAAGTGATCATTTGGCTATGATCAGAATGACAGCTGAAGGATTATGGATGGGATTGCTATCTAATGTGGATATACCAAATCTAGGAAAGGTTCGGGAATACCTGCTTGAAGCGACGCATAGACCGGGCTAGTTCACATCAGCATTCTGCCGAGCATTGTTATGTGCGTGCTCAGTACGTAAGAACAGGAAGTGGGTAATGATATGAAATCCTATATAAACTCTACAGCGGACATCGTCATCATTGGGGCCGGTCTTGCTGGGCTTGCCGCAGCGGATCAGCTCAAAAATATGGGGCACGAAGTGCTCGTTATTGAAGGACGCAATCGTATCGGTGGTAGGGTTCACACAGCTACGATTGCAGGTGTACCCGTCGACTGCGGGGCGACTTGGGTTGGACCGAACCATACTGCGGTACGAGATCTGGCGGATCGGCTCGGATGTACATTTGTGCCGCAACATCATGCGGGAAGAGCAGTTCTATCAAATAATGGCAAACGCAAGATAGAAGGCTCTGGTGCCATGTCGTATTTTGCCTCGTTGGATATCAGTCGTATATTCAATGCTCTGACCAAGCTTGTCGATGAGCTTCCCCTTGAGTCAGCATGGCGACACCCTAAGGCAAAGCAGCTTGATTCAATGTCCGTCGCAAATTGGTTATCGTCGAAGTGCGCTTTGCATAGCACCCAAAAGTTCATGAATATGTTCTGCCTGGTGCAGTGGGGCGCTCCCATGGAAGAGGTTTCTCTCTTTAACGCGCTGAGGTATATCAAAACCCTGGGCGGTATTGAAGCCATGGTTAGCGTCGAGGACGGGAACGAGCAGGATCATATTCTGGGGTCGGCACATTTTCTGGTGCGTAAGCTGGCGGACACTCTTGGTTCGCGGGTCATCACTGGTACACCAGCCCAGAGTATTTATAACGACAACGAATGCGTTATTGTCAAAACTGAAGAACGAGTAATTACTGCACGCTATGGGATTGTGACTGCTTCACCGGTACATCGTTCGAAGATTGTTTACCATCCCCCTTTACCAGAGCAGCACTATGGGTTGTCGCGGAGTTGGCGCCTCGGTGCATTAAGCAAAGCATTCGTCGCTTATAAAGAACCTTTTTGGCGAAACCAGGGGTTATCGGGGCAAGCAATGAGCGATCGCCCAACTGCGTTTCTGACCTTCGATGTTAGTCCAAGTGCTGAGGGGCCCGGCATACTTATGGCCTTTTGTGATGGGCGCGACTTTGATGGAAACAGCGCAGATGAGCGCCATCGGAGTGTTGTCGAGCAGTTGGCACACTTATTCGGAGAAAAGGCTCGCGACCTGATCGATTATGTAGACTACTCTTGGGGCAATGACTCATTTGCTTCCGGCGGTCCCAATCCAGCGCTTGCCCCGAGGACGTGGACTGCATTTGGTCAGTACCTGCGGGAACCAGTCGGCCGGATACATTGGGCGGGTAGTGAAACGATCGATGAATATTCAGGCAGTATGAACGGAGCGATCTTGTCAGGGCAAAGGGCAGCAAATGAAGTTGCCTTATGCTTTAAAAAGATCTAGATGTTATATGAAAATATCTAAGAAATTATTTTTATATTAAAGCTATAGCTATTTGCAATGTGGGCACGAGAGGTTTCAAAACCCAAGCACAACGCTATTATTGCAGACTGCGTGACCTGCGACCGACTTTTGAATCTCTTGGCGTAAACGTCCGGTGTCTTGCTCAGTCGGGGAGCAGCGACTCGGCGATCTCATTGCCACGGGCTCAGTGGAGCAGCGAAGTAGATGACTGTTACGGAATGCTGAATGAGCTCGGCATGTTTCATCATCTCTTTGCCCTTCTCATTGCTCACGAAGTGTTACAAGCGTTTTGTATCTCTTGAGCCTGTTATGAGGCCAACATAGAGTACGTTGCAGGTAGCCTTATGCTAAGACACTTAGACATAAAGGCAACCGTATTTGTCTCGGAAAAAATTACGAGCAATGTGCCGAGGTCGAATAAAGATTCGTATTAGCAATAGCCGAATCGGCTGCTTCTTTGAACTTTAGCCCAATCCAGCAATGAGGATGGTTGCCAGTACCGTTACAGCCGTCTTACGATCCACCTGTTTCATTAATACAGCCCGGCTCATTTCTTCTGTTGCGCCAAAATACGCTATGAGCATTGGCCGTATATCTTCAGTCTGGCGCTTTGCTAGTGGTCTGAAAAGCCGGATGTATTCCTCAACAAAATAATTCCTGATTTGATGCTTCAACTCGGCATGCTCGGGGTATGCCATTAGGGCAGCGACCAGCGCGTCGTATTCTCGGCCGCAACTGAGTGCACATTCCAGGTAGGCATCTGAAATGATGCGCGCGGCTGTTTCCAACGAATTAAAGCCTGACTCTTTCGCTAATTCGATTGAGGCAATTAGCTGTCTATCGTATCGCTTGTAGAGATCTTCAAATAACCCTTCGCGGGAAATGAAGTGCTCGTACGTAATTGGTTTGCTGACCCCGGCCTGCTCGGCCAGAGTAATTAACGTGAGCGCGTCGGTACCCTGGGTTCTGACGATGTTTTCTGCCACGGCAAGTAACTGCTCGCGCCGCTCACTTTTAGACAAACGTTTCGCCATACGGTTCCCAATCCTGTACCAGCGCGCATTGTATCAAACAAGACAGTACGACCGGTACTTGCGTCCGACTCAGCTGTTGAAATCTGAATACGCATCTAGGCTGAGGCCTAGCAGAAGCTCGCTGTATCCAGGGTAGGGATGAATGGTGTTTTGTAGCTCCTGCAGCGGTATATCGTGCTGTTTCAACACTTGTAGCTCGCAAAGCAACTCACATGCGCGCTCACCCAGAATGCTGGCCCCCAAGATCTTGCCAGTCTTATCGCATATGACTTTCGCCATCCCTGTTGTTTTCTGGTCGACTACCGCGCGATCAAGATCATCGTAACTAGCGCTATAGACGCGAACTGTATCTCCATGGGCTAGCCGTGCTTCTGCTTCTGTAAGACCGCAACGCGCTAGCTCAGGTTCGAAGAAGGTGCACCAAGCGTAACTATCCAGTTCAACGGGCAATCGCTCTGAGCCCACTAGGTTGCGAATGACAGAGCGGGCCTGATGTCCTGCCGTATGAGAGAAAAGAAACGGGCTTGCGACGTCTCCAACTGCGAACACATGCTTAATAGAAGTCTCGCAAAACTCGTCGACGATTATTCCCTTGTAGTTCACGTCGACGCCCACTTCTTCTAGCTTTATACCTTGTGTATTCGGTTTTCTTCCAAGTGCGAGCAATATTTTTTCGCCTGAAATCTGCACATCTGCTGTCCCCTGATCAACGGTGAGCTGCACACCGCTATCGATGTAAGCTACAGACTTGGCCCGGCAACCAGTGTAAACCTCCACGCCCTCATCGATCAGAGTCTGCGAGACGAGGCGTGCAAGATCCGGTTCTTCTCGAGGTAAAATAGTTGGTGCCATGTCTACGAGCGATACCTGTACGCCCAGCCGTTGCATCGCTTGAGAAAGCTCAACGCCAATGGCACCGGCACCCAAAATGATCAAGCTCTTGGGCAGCTCCGTCAGCTCGAAGATACCTTCGTTTGTGAGATAGTCGATGGTCTCCAGCCCCTGTATTGTCGGCACTACGGGAGAAGAGCCAGTGGCGACTATAACGTTGTTTGCATGCACCTCAACGCCATTGACTTCTAGCGTTTTAGTGCTCGTGAATGATGCGCTGCCGTGTAGATATGTAACGCCAGCAGCTGTTAGCACGTCGACCGATTCAGCTTGGTGAGCCTTATGTACCAGCGCTTTAACATCTTGCATGATTTTGCCAGTGTCGATCTCAAAATCAGAGAATTTTTGCGCCGTTTTTACATCCTTGGCTATTTGTATAAGAGCCTTGCTCGGGATGCATCCTGACCAGGTACATTCGCCGCCTGGCTTGTTTCGCTCGATGAGAACTACCGTCAATCCACTACTGGCGGCTGTTAGGGCGGAATTCAGACCACCCGCTCCAGCTCCGATAACGGCTAGATCAAACTTTTTCATAATTTTATACCTACGCTTGAGTAAGGAAGAAGGTTCAGAGCACAACAGGAGTTGCATGCCTTAATCTACCATGGGTAGGTTACTATTAGTAGGTTTTGGCCGGCTTATTCATTCTTGCATAATGTTTGAGTCTCGCAATTGCATGCCAAGGCATGCTGTAGACTTGGAATCCGAGTTGATGTGCCTCGCCAGTTTGGTAGTGTGCTGGTCGTCGACATATCTAATGGCTTGCATAGCCATTATCACTTGCTGTGTACCAATGGCGCAGATGAACTATGACGAAAGATAGATGGTGTGGCAGGGGCATCAAATATTCGTGGTATAGCGGCATTCAGCCGCATGCGTCCAGATTATCTAGACGCAAGGGCTGAAGCTGTCCTCAAGCTTTATTGAGCCATGTATTGAAGCTCAGAGAGCACACAGAGCCTGGCCAATTGTACAATTCATGCCAACACTTTGATGAGGCTGGAGAGGGTCATAGTTGGCGTTATCCTCCACGAGGCAAGGGGCTCCTGAGGGTTGTCGACCTTTTTAAGTAGAGAATCTCAGGTGATTTAGGTCGTCAAGAGTGAGTCACGCCGTCCGGCTCCTGTATGCTTTGAGAGCCACCTTCGCCCCACGCCACATTGACCAGAGAAGCATAGCGAGACAGAGAGCAACTAAGCTGGCGCTGATTGGCCGCTCTATGAACGTCATCATGTCGCCACGAGACAGCAGTAGCGCACGACGCAAGTTCTCTTCCATGAGTGGGCCGAGTACGAAGCCTAGCAACAGTGGCGCGGCCTCGAAGCGCAGTACCGAGAGCGCATAGCCGAGTGCGCCGAGGACGGCCACCACGAAGATATCGAAGGGATTACCATTGACGCTGTAAACACCCAGAGCGATGAACACCAGGATGGCCGGATACAGTACGCTGTAAGGAATGCGCAGCAGTGCCACCCAGATGCCGATGAGCGGCAAGTTCAGGATGACCAGCATGATGTTGCCGATGGCGAAGCTGACGATGAGGCCCCAGAAAAGTGCCGGCTGCTCGGTCATCAGCATTGGGCCGGGCTGGATGCCGTGGATGATCAACGCACCTAGCATCAGGGCCATGACCGCATCACCGGGAATGCCCAGTGATAACGTCGGCACGAAACCGGTCTGAGCGGCGGCGTTATTTGCCGATTCGGGAGCGGCGAGGCCCTCGATCGCGCCCTTTCCGAAGCGGCTCGGGTCTTTCGCGACTTTCTTTTCGACGGCGTAGGACAGGAATGAGGCGATACTCGCACCGGTCCCCGGCAAGGCACCCAGGAAGCTGCCAATGCCGGTACCGCGCAGCATCGGCATGACCGAGTCCCGGGTATCCTTGCGTGAGGGGAGCATCGAACGGAACGAAAGGCGCTCCTTGATCTTGCCCTCGCGTGGCTGATTGATGGCTGTGATGACTTCGGTAATGCCGAACACGCCCATCGCAAGTGCCACCAGATTGATGCCGTCCATGAGGCCGGACATGCCGAAGGTGAAGCGGGGCACCCCTGAGTTCACGTCGATGCCAATAGTACCAAGCAGCAAGCCCAGCACAACCATCGCCAAGCCTTTGAGCGGAGAGCCCGAGGCCAGCGTTGAGGCTGCGATTAGGCCGAGCAGCATCATCGCAAAATACTCGGCAGGACCAAATTTGAGGCCCAGTTCAGCGATCGCCGGCGTGAACATCACCAAGATGGCAATGCCGAGCATCGAGCCGACAAAGGAGGCAACGGTGGTCATGAATAAGGCTACTCCGGCACGCCCCTGCTTGGCCATCGGGTGGCCGTCTAGGCAAGTGACCGCTGATGCAGGTGTGCCAGGCAGATTCAGCAGGATCGAGGCGGTGGAACTCCCGTATTGAGCGCCATAATAAACCCCCGCGAGCATTACGATCGCGGCGGTCGGAGGAATGTGATAAGTGATTGGCAGAAGTAACGAGATTGCCGCGAGCGCGCCGATGCCTGGGAGCACTCCGATCAGGGTGCCAATGAAAACACCAATGAAGCAGTAAAGCAGGATGGTAGGGTGAAGCGCCGACTGTAAACCAAGCAGCAGGCCGTTGGCGATGTCCATGGGGGATTCTCCGGTGAAAGGGGAAGGGCTTTGCAGGGCGGCTTATGCGTCCCAAGGCCATACGGGCAACAACATGCCAAGTCCCGCTCTGAAAATGAGCCAGGTGACCAGTGCGACGCCCGTAGCAATACCGGCGCGTCGGCACCAGGAGAGGCGTCGGTCGGCAACGAGTGCAAGTAGTGATGCAAGAAAAGTTGCCGGGATTAGGCCTAGAGTCGAGAGCAGCGTGCCGAAAAGACCGATACTCACGATCACTAGCATCGCCGTGCGCCAATCGACGTCAATCGTGGTGCCATGACGAAACAGAGCTGGCGTAGCGATTGCGACGCCCAGAAGTGCGAGCAGAATGCCCAGAGCCACCGGGAAATAACCGGGCCCCATGCGATTTAGCGTGCCGGCGTCATAGTGATTACCGGCATAAAGTGCGGCAAACAGGCCGATCGATAGCATTGCCACCCCGCCGATGATGTCTCGGATATTCTTAGTCATTGTTTGTCTCCGTCACGAACCCTAGGTGGGCTTCCCCTTCGAGCTTGGTCGTTGCTCATGCCGTACTACTTGAACCGGCCTGCAAACGCTTAGCAGGCCGGAGCTTCCCTCCTTCCTCCCATGGGATGATCGGTAAAAGAGCAACTGCCGTCATTGATTTAGTCAGCGGTGATGTTTGCGCGCTCAATGATCTCGGCAAGCATCTCGGACTGCGCCTCGACGAAGTCGCCAAACTCATCCCGGCTCATCGGATTGGTAGAGAATCCCTGTTCCGTGAGGAAACGCTGCATTTCTGGTTCTGAGAGTGCATCGACGGTCGAAGCTTGGAGTGTTTCTTGAATAGGCTCTGGCGTCCCTGAGGTGGTGAAGAGTCCGAACCAGTTTGCTAGGCTGTAATCAGAATACCCCTCGGTTTCAGCGATAGTAGGGATATCGGGGGCAGCCTCGATACGTGAGTCAGAGGTCACTGCGATAGCGCGCAGCCGATCACTCTCTATGAAGCCTCTCGCCGCCGCATAGCTGACAAAACTCATGTCGACTTGTCCCGAGACGACGTCGGTCAGTTGCCCTGCGGCACCACGATAGGGTACATGTAGTAGATCAACACTGGCCATGCTGGCGAGCAGCTCTCCGTTGAGGTGTTGCATGTTACCGACACCGCTAGTGGCATATGTCAGGGGGTGAGGCGATTGTTTTGCGTACGTGATCAGTTCATCGAGTGTATGTGCCGGCAACCTAGGGTTGACCACTAGGACATTGGGTACTTCTGCAATCAAGGTGATTGGCGCAAATTCCTCTACCGGGTTATACGTCATATTGTCAGAATGGATGTGCGGGTTAATGGCCGCTTCGCCAGCCGAGCCGAGCAGTAGCGTATAGCCGTCCGGCGTTGCTCGCGCGACAGCACTGGCACCGATCATGCCGCTGCCGCCGGGCTTGTTGTCAACAACAACTGGTTGATTCAGTGTCGCATGCAGATGCTCGGCGAGCTGCCGAGCCACGGCGTCGACCCCGCCGCCAGCCTGGAAGGGCACAACGATAGAGATTGGGCGATTAGGGTAGTCATCCTCCGCGAAACTGGTACCAACGGTTAGGGAGAAGCTCGCTGCTGTGATGAGATGGAAGAAGGCGTGCTTGGGTTTCATGAGATTTTCCTTGTTATTTTCTTGTATGTTGATCGTCTTGCGACCGCTGTAACGATCAGGTGCTTAGGCCGTCGCGCGGCTCTGAAATCCTAACGCGACACTGGTATCGCCTAATAAGCTCAGACAGTGGAGAACAGAATGCAGACCGGGCTGCCGCATTCGATCACTTGCCCAGTGGGCTTGAGTTGGCCCGTTTCCGGGGCGATTTCGAATTGGACGATGGTGTCACTGTCCTCATTCGCGACATACAGAAATCGACCAGTGGGGTCAATTTCGAAAAATCGAGGCGTCTTGCCCTGGCAGGGTACCCAACCAGCGTTTGTACACATGCCACTATGCGCATCAATCGAGAAAATCGCGATGCTGTCGTGACCGCGGTTTGAGGTGTAAAGATGGCACCCATCAGCAGAAATCACGATCTCGGAAGCGCGACTATTTCCAGTGAAGTCGGTGGGAAGTGCAGATAGAATCTGCCTCGGTGTCAGGTTGCCGCAATCGGCATCGTAGTCATACACGGCAAGCGTTGAGTCCAGCTCGTTGATGACATAAGCGCAGGGGTGACGGGGATGGAAGGTGATGTGTCGCGGCCCAGAGGTTTCGCGTGCAGCCACGCTCTTGTCGGCAAGCACTAGCTTGGCGCGCTCGGTGTCGATTCGCAGAGTGAAAATTCGGTCGAGCCCCTTGTCCGGTACAATCAGAAAGCGGCCCACGGGATCAAACGGAAGATGGTGAGGTCTGGCATGGGGTTGCTCAATGCGATGCGGCCCTCGTTGGCCGGGCAGAGCGACCAGATCTACCAGTTCTCCGAGTCGCCCATCCGAATGAAGGGTGAGAAGTGCCACCGTAGCGCTTCCATAGTTGGCAACGGCAATGAATTGATGGCTGTGATCAATCGCGAGGTGTACCGGATTCTTTCCCCCGGTGCCAACCTGATTCAAAAACCTCAGTTGTCCATTGCTTGGGTTGATGTCGAAGGCGCTGACCTCGCTTTGGTCTCCATGTACCGTATAGAGAACGCGCTGACCGGCTCCGAGAGCCAGAAACGATGGATTGACCAAATTGGCAACGTGTTGCTGATGGTGCCAGACGCCAGTCTCAGCATTTACCTCGTAAACATTCAAACCATTGCCACGAGCATTACGTTCTTGCGTCGTACGTGATCCTACATAGGCGAACATTTTAGCCACCTGCACAGTTCATCGGGGGAGTTATCGCATGATAGTAAGCGCAAAAGGGCAAGAACATTGATGAATGACGAGCCTAGCGTTCTCCAAACGAGAACGGACACTTTTGGTTAAGGTGTGGGGGTATTGGTGATGTTGCTCGCATAAAGCTGTTCTACCAGCGCATTCGCAGCATAGGAGAGGGACTCGACATTGCGAACACCCACCACGATCTCGCGTCGAGCCCACGCGTCAATGAGCGGAACGCATTGGAGCTCGAGATACGCTGTGTACGACTTCAGCAAAGCCCTTGGTAGCAGTGCCACCCCCAGATTTTGCGCCACCATACGGGCCATGCAGTCGAAGCTGCTTACGTGGGTACGTTGGATGACTCGCCGCCCCATTGCTATGGCCTGCTGGTGCATCAGTGCATTGAGCGAGCTCCCCGCGTGGGGGCCGACGAACTCGTATGAAAGTGTATCTTCGAACGCCACCTGCGGGAGATCGGCTAGCTCGTGCTCTTTTGATACTGCCAACACGAGCTCATCGACTCCATATGGAAACGTCTGGAGGCCGCGTGCATGTGTCTGCCCCATGAAAATACCGACATCGGCCCGACCATCAAGCAGGGCTGAGACAATGGCGTCGCCCACGCATTCCTCAATGTCGAGTTTGATCAGCGGGTAACGCTGCATAAAGCGAGCAAAATCCACCGGAAGCAGTTGTGACAACGCTGAGATAACCGCATGAACTCTCACATGCCCTTTCACGCCTTGAGCGTACTCGCTCAACTCATCATCCATTTTCTGCATAGCCCGAAACAGTTGCCGTGCATGGTGCAACAGGGATTCGCCCGCCGGAGTTAGCCCCATTCCTCGAGGGTAGCGTACAAGCAGGGGAACACCGGCCTGCTCTTCAAGCGAGCGTAGCCGCTTGCTCACCGCGGAGGGAGCTAGATGACACCGTTCTGCCGCCCGCTTGAGGTTTTTTTCTTCTGCGGTGGCTACGAATACTTGCAGACTAATAATGTTGTAGCGCATGGGATGTCACTCAAGAGCAAGCACTCTTAGTTGAGGAGGCAGTGGATATTAGCAGTGATTCGCCATTGGCCAATAGTTTCGATCCATCCGTGACCGTCAGCTGAACAATGTGCTTCAGCCAGTAGCTCTTCCCTTGAACAGGAGAGAGGTACGAGTGATGTATTGGCGACGCCACACTGGTGCCGTGAAAAGACTCTCCAACGGTAAAGTCCTTGTCGGTGGTGATGATCAGCGACTCTTGTACGTGGAGCCGTTTGATCCAAGGGAGCAGGTAGTAGAATGCCTACGGGTTCATCGATAAGTATCCCAGTTCGTTATTAGGGCGTCGACCCTGGAGGGCTTGTGAGGTGTCTTCTGTACCAGAGCGACGCTTAGCGGTGCGGTATGTGGAAGCTGACGCTAGGCCAGTATTGGGGCGCTGAGGTAAATATTGGCACGGACAAGAGGCTGATGTAGAGCGAGGCTAGACTAAAGTCTTGACTAAAGCGTTGTAAGGTGTGATTGAGTTTTTGATAGTAAAAATGCAATGATGGTTCGTCATCTGGCTGGCAATGCAAAGCTAAGGCTTTTATGACAACCCTCAACATCGTGTGGTGCATATATGAAAGATTTCAGCAGCTTAAACGACCATCCATCAAGCCAACTCAGCTTCCAGGGACGGGAGTATGCCTTCGTCGACCTGCCAGGACGCTGCGGTGCTCGGTTGCAGGATATGCCAATGGTGCTGCGTTTGCTGCTCGAGAACGTCGTGCGCCATACGCGAGGCGATGAGCGTGAGCAGGCGGTTGCGGCGATTTTCGGCTGGTTGAGTACGGGTACGAGCCAGGGCGAAATTGCCTTCCAGCCAGGGCGCGTACTGATGCATGACACCACCAGCACACCGGCCTTGGTGGACATTGCTGCCATGCGCGATGCCGTGGCCGAAGCAGGTGGCGACCCTACATCCTTGACCCCATGCTTGCCAGTCGATGTATCGGTCGACCACTCACTTGCGGTCGAGGTATTTGCCACAAGCTCGGCCGCTCAAGACAATTTGCAGCATGAAATGCGGCGCAATCAAGAGCGCTATCGTTTCCTGCGCTGGGCATCCGCTGCTCTTGATGGCGTTCGGATTCATCCGCCGGGTACGGGTATTATGCATACCCTCAACCTGGAGCAGTTAGCGGCGGTAGTGACTACCGAGACGCGTAACGGCGAGCAGTGGCTGGTGCCGGATACAATGCTCGGAACCGACAGCCATACGCCGATGATTAATGGTATCGGAGTACTAGGCTGGGGCATCGGCGGGCTCGAAGCCGAGACTGTGATGTTTGGCATGCCTACCATGTTGAGGATCCCCGAGGTGGTCGGTGTCAAACTGGTCGGTAGGCTGGCGCCCGAGGTTCAAGCCACGGACTTAGCCCTAGTCGTCACACAGCGACTGCGCGAGCAAGATGTCACCGGAATGTTTGTGGAGTTCTTTGGGCCTGGAGTGAGTTCGCTGACCGCGGGTGATCGCGCTGTGATTGCCAACATGGCACCTGAGTATGGTGCTACCACGGGATTCTTTGCTGTCGATGATCAGACCTTGCGTTACCTGCATGAGACTGGCCGATCCCGCGAAGCAGTAGAGCGGGTCGAGGCCTACTGTAAGGCAACGGGATTGTGGTTCGATCCTGAAGCCGAGCCCACCTTTACGGCATCGGTAGAGATCGATCTTGATTCCATCGGCGTGCATGTCGCTGGCCCCACACGCCCTCAAGATCTTCACGACTACGGGGATGTGCCGCAGGTATTGGAAAAACTAGCTTTCACGCCAATGTCGGCAAGTCAGCTTCCGCGTCACCCCGTGGCTATCGCCGCTATTACCAGCTGTACCAATACTAGTGATCCACGGCTGATCATTACCGCTGGTCTGCTGGCACGTAACGCCAGACAATACGGCCTGAAGCCACCTCCATGGGTGAAAACATCGCTGGCCCCGGGCTCGCCGGCGGCAGCGTCCTACTTGCAACGGGCCGAGTTGATGGAAGATCTGGCGACGCTTGGTTTTGATATCGTCGGGTATGGCTGCACGACTTGCATCGGCAATCCTGGACCGCTCACCCGAGAGATTGCGGAGGCTCAAGCTGTTGGACAATGTCGCGCGGTGGCAATGCTATCGGGTAACCGTAACTTCCCAGGGCGGGTACATCCGGACCTGAACCTAGGCTTCATAATGTCGCCGGCCATGGTGGTGGCCTTTGGTTTGGTCGGGGATGCTGAAATTGACCTTAAACATCAGCCGATTGCTAGGCTCGCAGATGGCAGGTCGGTTTATCTACAGGATATCTGGCCATCGCGGGAGGATGTCGAGGCGTATCTGGCTAAGGCTATCGACCCCGGTGATTTCAAACAAGATTTTCTCAAGGCAAGCCATAATAAAGTCTGGGAAGCCTTGGATGCACCGTCAACTGCGTGCTTCCCATGGGATGCCGACTCGACAGCATTGCGTCGTCCGCCTTTCGCTGCGGTGTCTCAATCCAGCCAATTGGGTCATTACACGGCCTACCCCTTGCTGGTGCTTGGCGATGACGTGACTACTGATCATATCTCGCCGGCCAGTGCTATCCCTCCTGACAGCCGGGTGGCTGACTTCCTGGTGGCCCGTGGCGAGCGCCGGGATGACCTGAATGTCTTTGCCTCAAGGCGTGGTAACTGGGAAGTCATGGTCAGGGCGGCGTTCCACAATAAGAGCCTTACCAATCATCTTGTTCCCGATGCCCCTGTCGCTTACACCTTGCATATACCTAGTGGTGACGTGATTCCCATCGTTGAGGCGGCCGAGCGCTATACGCAAGCCGGAGATAGCGTGGTGGTAGTGGCTGGCGAGCGTTATGGCATGGGCTCTTCACGGGATTGGGCGGCTAAAGGGCAGCGTTTGCTTGGAGTACGCGCCGTACTGGCGGTGAGCTTCGAGCGAATCCATCGCTCTAACTTGATCGGCATGGGGATATTGCCGCTGGCGCTGCCTTCTGGAATGAGCGCCGAAGCACTGGCGATAAGCGTCGGAGATCAGTTGGAAATCTCGGCGGAAGCTGCTGAGCTTGTACCACGCGGTGAGATTGCGGTCACTATCCGGCGAGCCAGTGGACAAGCACAGGTGCTACGGGCGACGGCACAGGTCGAGACCCAAGCCGAAGTTGAACTCCTCAAGGCAGGCGGCGTAATTCCCTCAATTCTCAAAAAGACGCTCAATGCGAGCATGTGAAGCGAGGGTTCGTATTGAGCCCCATCAGAAACGAGGAGTTCAGCATGAGTAACATACAGCAAGTGCGTGAAGCCCTGGCCCCGAAAGGGGTGCTGCGAACGACCATCAATGTGGGTAACCCTATCCTGGCGGGTCAATCTCCAGGCGCTTCTCGACCTCACGGTATCTCCGTTGATTTGGCCACCCGGATTGCCGAGCGGCTGGAGGTGGAGCTGGAGCTGCTAGTGTTTGCTTCGGCTGGAGAAGCAGTTACTGCAGTGGATGAGGGTAAGGCCGATATGGGCTTCTTTGCGTTGGATCCGACCCGTGCAGCGGGCATTGACTTTACTCCGCCCTATTTATTGATTGAGGGCTGCTACCTTGTGCGCGATACATCACCGATCACTGCTAATGAGGAGATCGATCAACTTGGCAACCGTATCGTGGTCGGTAAGGGTAGCGCCTACGATCTATATCTGACCCGTACCATCCAGCAGGCTGAGTTGGTGCGTGCACCCACCTCACCTAAAGTGGTTGAGCACTTTCTTGAACATGGCATGGATGTAGCGGCAGGCGTTAAGCAACAGCTCGAACTCGGTGCCAGAGAGAACTCTGGACTTAGGCTCCTGCCGGGACGTTTTATGACGATCAAGCAGGCCATGGGCGTGCCGAAAGGGCGAGACCCAGCTGTGATTAAGTTCCTTTCTTCTTTTATTGAAGAGGTGAAAGCCAAGGGTGTGGTAGCGGAGTTGATGGCGCACCATGGCATTCATGGCGCCTCAGTCGCGCCGCAGGCATGAATAAAACCACCCTGCCAGGCGACTCTTGGCTAGGCCTGCTACGTTGCTTGCTTGCTGGAGTGGCTTGGGGGGCTCTGTTCAGCCTCATCGGTATGCCGTTGGCCTGGCTGGTGGGTCCCATTCTCGGCAATTTTCTACTGCTGGCTCGGGGTATCTCGGTATGGCTTCCTGAACCCCTGCGTACGCTCGGCTTAGGCGTGATGGGCCTTATGATGGGTAGCCTGGTCACCCCGGATCTGATAAATCAGTGGTCGCACTGGTATATTTCGATAAGCGTGCTGATTGCAAGCGTCATCGTTTCGACGCTGCTGGTGGCGCGGTGGTATCGCCACTGTGGATTCGATGGGCCCAGCGCCTGGCTCTCCGCGATGCCGGGGGGAATGGCTGCGATGGTGATGGTGGTTGATCAAGCTGGCGGTAATCTCCAACGGGTAGCTGTCTCCCAAGCACTGCGCGTACTAATCGTTGTTTGTACGTTGCCGCCGCTCCTGATGGTGTTTGGAAGCCACGGCAACGGTGGTAGCGAAGTGCTGCCCAGTACCCCAGCAGGCTTTCAAGGGGTGTGGATGCTGCTGTTTATTCCACTGCTTGTGCCCCTGGGCAAGCGGTTGGGTATTGCTGCCTCTCCCATGCTGATGCCGCTATTATTCTCGGCGGCACTGAGCGGGTTTGAGCTGGAGAGCTTCGCTATTCCTGCTTGGGGCATGAACCTCGCACTGGTATTCCTGGGGTGTTCGATTGGCGCGAAGTTCGGCGCTTTCTCACTAAGGGCAATCATTAACAATGCCTGCATCACACTGGTAGCAACTCTTTTGGCGATTGGTATCTTCGCACTATTTGCTGAGGGTATTCACCAGCTAACAGGAATTCCACGGCAAGTGGCGCTACTGGCGTTGGCTCCTGGTGGCATGGCAGAAATGTCCGCCCTGGCCGTGGCACTCGGGCTAGATCCGCTCTTCGTGGCGTTTCATCAACTTTTTCGGGTGATAACGCTGGTGCTGCTGGCGCCTTTTCTGGCGCGGCACCTGCAAGCGAGAGGGCGCCGCTTACTCTGATGCCTTAAATAAGCAAAGTCAGTTGAGTTGCTGCATAAGCGGACTCTTTGTTTAGACTAAAGGATAGGCTTACTTCATGGTTTGATCCTAGTAGATCGCTTGACGCACTTGGCTCTAAAGCATAGATTGTATATATGACTTTTAAAAAACAATTGGTCGTTGCTTCTGATACATCCAGCACACGAGTGAATCGCTAGAAAGCTTTTTTTTGTCGCTAATTGTATTTTTAATTACTTAAACACAATTGGGGTAAGGCTAATGAGGATCTACCTAATTCATGCGGTCATGCCGGCAATAGACCCGGTCCGGAAGGAGATGCTTCAGATATGGCCGGAGGCCCAGGCTTATAACCTTCTCGACGATTCACTTGAGGTTGATCGGGTTAATCCGAAAGCCAATACCTCGCAACGGATTCAAACGCTGGCGCATTACGCCAGTAGTCAGGGGGCTAACGGCATTCTCTTTACCTGTTCGGCCTTCGGCGAAGCTATAGAAGTGGCCGCTGACAGTCTGAATATTCCCGTGCTGAAGCCCAACGAGGCAATGTTTTATCAAGCGATTGAGAAAGGCGGGCGGGTCGCGATGCTGGCGACGTTCGAGCCTGCCATCGCAGGAATGGAACGCGAATTTTTGGAAATCAAGCAACAGTTGAACAGTGGGGCTGTCTTGGAAAGCTTCTGTGTGCATGAGGCTAGGCAAGCCCTAAATGCCGGTGACCAGGAGAAACACGATCAACTAGTCGCCGAAGCAGCTGCAGAGCTTAAAGGTTTTGATTCGATCATGCTGGCTCACTTCTCTACGTCGGGGGCAAAACATCGTGTAGAAGCCGCAACAAATTCGCTGGTGCTGACAAGCCCTGGTGCTGCTGTCGGCATGCTCAAAAAACAAGTTCTTGAGAGAGGCTGTTGAATGACGCTGTTCAGCAAGCTTCAGAAGAAAGTTTCCGAAGAAGATTGACCTGGCACTGACTGGTTCCGAGGTCGATGCAGATATCGACCATTCGTTAAGTAGAAGAAGGAGTTCATAGTGAAATTCTTGGTATTGCCGTGTGACGGGATTGGCCCTGAAATCATCGACGCTTCGGTCAACGTATTGAACGCAGCTAACGATAAATACGAGTTGGGTATCGAGCTTGAATATGACGAGGTAGGTTTTCCTAGTCTTGAGAAGTTCGGTATCACCCTGAGAGATGAGATCCTCGAGAAGGCCAAGTCCTTTGATGGAGTAATACTGGGCACGCAGTCGCATGCGGACTACCCAGTACCCGAAAAAGGTGGACGGAATGTCTCGGCGGGCTTCCGCGTTGGGCTTGATCTTTATGCCAACGTTCGTCCAGCGCGGACTCGTTCCTTCCTTGACTCCAACTTGAAGGCAGGCAAGAGCATGGATCTGGTTATCATGCGTGAGGCAACGGAAGGCTTCTATCCAGACCGGAACATGGCGAAGGGCTGGGCTGAGGTAATGCCGGATAAGGATATGGCGCTATCCATTCGCAAGATCACTCGCCACTGCAGTGAGCGCATTGCTCATCAGGCCTTCAAGCTTGCAATGAAGCGCAACAAGAAGGTCTCTGCGATTCATAAGTCCAACAGTTTTCATATGACTGATGGCCTGTTCCTGGAAGCCGTTAATCATGTCGCTAAAGAGTATCCCGACGTAGAGCTTGACGATTATCTAGTCGATGCGGCTGCGGCTCACCTGGTCAGAACGCCAGAGAAATTCGACGTTATCGTCACCAGCAACTTTTATGGTGACATCCTCAGCGATCTGGCCAGCGAGCTGTCTGGAAGCTTAGGCCTAGCCGGTTCCGTTATGGCCAGCGATAGCCTGTGCTGTGCTCAGGCCCAGCATGGTTCTGCACCCGATATTGCTGGTCAGGATAAGGCCAACCCAGTTTCCATGATGCTGTCTGTGGCTATGCTGCTTGATTGGTTGGCCGAGAAGCATGAAAGCGACAACTACAAGCAGGCTGCCTTGGCGATTAACTCGGCAGTAGATGAAGTGCTTAAGGATCCGCAAAAACGCACAGGTGATCTGGGCGGTAGCCTTGGTTGCCAGCGTTTCGGAGAAGAAGTGGCTACAGCCCTTCAGTAACAATTTACCCAAATTGTCAGGAGGTGATAGCAGATATCGTCGGACGGTTTTAATTTTTTCAATAACAATATGAGACTTGATTATGAAAATGAACAGTAACGTGGTCACACTAGCCACTCTTATGGCTCTCGCCGCTTCATCTTCAATGGTTCATGCCAATGAGGCAGTGGAGAATTATCCCGAAGAAACGCTCAACTATATCGTTGCCTTTGGGCCTGGTGGTGGTAATAACCTTATGTCCCGCACTCTAGTGGACATCATCAACCAATACGACCTCTATCCAGGACAGGATATCGTGGTTGAAAATCGTGCTGGCGGTAGTGGTGCCATTGGTTTTGGTTACGTAAGTCGTCAAGAAGGTAGTCCCTACTATGCTACATCCACGAGCGGCAATTTCATTACTACGCCACTCATTTCCAATACCGATTGGGACTACAGCGATTTTACCCCGATTGGTCTACTAGCAAGCGATGCCATGTTCCTGGTGGTACCCGCCGATTCTGAGTATCAAACGGTGGAAGACTTCGCTGAAGCGGCCTCTTCCCAGACCCTGCTGGTGGGTGGTACCGGCTCCGCCGGCCCGAGCCGTGTAGTGGCAAGCTTGTTCGCAAAAGAAGCTGGCATTGATTTCGAGTACTTACCAGCGGGCACTGGCGGTGAAATGGTCACTGCACTGACATCTGGTAGTGTACATGCCATTGTTGCGAATCCCTCCGAAGTATCTGGTCAAATGGAGGCTGGAAACTTCCGTGCCTTGGCCTATTCAGATAGCGATCGTAGTAGTGTCTATCCCACTATCCCTACCTTCAGGGAAGAAGGCTACGACTTCACCTTCTCGTTACCGCGAGGAGTCGTGCTACCCGCCAACCTGCCTGATGGGATTCAGGAATGGTGGGTCGATTCCCTTAAGCGTGCTGTTACAACCCCAGAGTGGAATGAATATTTAGAAACAAATAGTCTCTCCGGAAACTATATATGGGGTGAAGACTTTGGAGAGTACTTGAAATCGACCAGTAATGTTTACGAAGAAATCCTCCGCGAGGTTGGCGCCATCAATTAAGTCAGACGAGGGGGCGGGTCTCTCTGCCTCCCCCTCCAACTATTTTAATCTGAGGTTCCTCGTATGAGATTCTGGTTTTCGCTCTGCCTGTTTGTTTTTTCTGTCGTCTACTTTATTTATGGTCTTAATACACTGAATTTTCTTACATCTTCTGGAAGGCCTGGTCCAGGTTACTTCCCTGCGCTAGTGGCTCTAGGGTTAATCTTAAGTACAGGGATTAATCTTGTTAAAGATGTATTAGAAATACGCCAGTTGAAAGTGTCTTTTTTTAATCCATTTGCATTGAGCAGCGCTTCGGACGAGCCGCAGGAGTTATCGCCAGTTGTAGGAGGTGGCGGAGAGAATCAGCGACATTATCCCAAGGATGTTGTAACGGTCTTGTTACTTGTTGCCGCCTTGATCTTAGTGTTAACACAATTGGGTGGATTGCTATCTATGGTGCTATTCATGCTAGTGCTGCTGATGGTCATGAACCCTGGGCATTGGATCAAGAATAGTATCTATAGCGTAGCATTGCCGCTGTTTCTCTATTTATTGTTTGATGTTTGGCTGAATGCGTCGTTACCCATTGGTGTTTTCGGTATATAAATGACTTTTGATTGAGGTGCTTTTCATGCTTGCTGATATGATAGCGAACCTGGGGTTCGGCTTGTCAGTCGCTGTAACGCCAACGAACTTACTTTTCCTTATGGTAGGGGCATTCGTTGGCATGGTGGTAGGACTCTTTCCTGGCTTCGGCCCGGCAGCGGGTATCGCTGTTCTCATTCCCATGACTTTCGGCCTTGAGCCAACCACCGCCATTATCATGTTGGCGGGGATCTATTATGGATCGATGTATGGTGGCACTATTACCTCCATACTGATCAATACCCCAGGGGAATCCGCGACAGTGGCATCGACGCTGGACGGCTATCCGCTTGCGCAGAAAGGGCGCGCCGGACCAGCCCTTGTCATGCAGGCTATCGCTTCCTTTATTGGTGGCACGGTCGGGGTTATCCTCATCTGCGCATTGGCGCCAACGCTTGCAAGCTTCGCTGCGTCTTTCGGCCCCTCGGAATATTTTCTGATTATCTTGTTCGGTCTGCTTCTGCTGACGACCATGATGGGGGAGAACAAGCTCAATGGGGTCGTGTCGGCGTTAATTGGGTTCGTGATCGCCATGGTGGGCGTTGATGTTATGAGTGGTGTCCAGCGCTTTACTTTTGGTTCCCCCGATTTGATAGGCGGTATCTATTTTGTGCCGATTGCCATTGGTCTTTTCGGTATTGGTGAACTGCTCTATTGTATTTATATCGGTCAACATAAGAAAAAAGTTAAAAGACTCAAGCTATCTTTCAAGTCAAGTCAATTCTGGCCAAGCAAAAAGGATTACTTGGAATCGAAGTTTACCTTCGCGCGTGGCTCACTGATAGGCTTCGTGGCTGGTGTTTTGCCGGGGTCGGGAGCGACCATTGGGTCTATTCTCGGCTATTCGATCGAGAAGAAACTAGCCAAGGATCCCGAAAAGTTTGGTAAGGGGGAGATGCGTGGTTTGGTGGCACCGGAGACCGCTAACAATGCGGCGTCTGCTGGTGCGATGGTGCCGCTGTTGTCACTTGGTATCCCTGGTTCGGGAGCAACCGCCGTGCTATTAGGTGCTTTCATGATGTGGGGCCTACAACCTGGACCAATGCTGATCGTCAATGACCCTGGATTTGTCTGGGGGCTGATTGCCAGCATGTACCTGGGCAATATGGTCTTGATCCTTCTTAGCATCTTAGCCATTCCGCTGTTTGTGAAGTTCCTCGATATACCCTATGTCATGGTGATACCCATCGTAGTACTGTTATGCGTTATCGGTACTTATACCTTGCATTTCAGCATGGTAGAAACTTGGATGTTGCTGGTGGCTGGGCTACTTGGATTTTGTATGAAGCTTTATGGCTATTCACCTGCGGCTACGGTGTTGGCATTGGTTCTGGGTTCAATGGCAGAGGAGAACCTGCTTCAGTCGCTAATCATCTCGGGTGGTGATCTAAGCATTTTCTTTGAGCGTCCCATTTCGCTGGTGCTCAGTCTAATAGTTATTGTGGTAATCGCCGTGCCTGTTGTGATGCGTCTGATTGGGCGCAAGCGGTTGTTAAAAAAGGCTCTGTGATAGATGGCGGTATGGCCGCTCGTAAGGCAAGAGCGGCTTGTTTCGAATAGGTAGGGTGAGTGGGCCATGCTACTATTTTTAACAATAGGTTATTCGTTATTCCCACTGCCCTTGAGTGATGAAATCCATGCAGACTGCTCAGCGAAAGAAAACTAGCACTGAAGACGTTGCCCGTAGAATGTTGGCGCTCGTTAGTGAACAGGGTATTCCGTCAGGGGGGCATCTTCCAGAGGTGCTGTTCGCTGAAAATCTCAAAGTATCAAGGACGCCTATCAGAGCTGCTCTCTCCTATCTGGAAGAGCAGGGAGTGGTTCGAAAGGAGCCGAATCGTGGCTATTTTCTGATCTCTTCAGATTTTTCTGGCCTTGACGAAACAGTGGGAGATTTGATTGTTGACAAGAGCTCACCTGTCTCGCCTTTGGCTTTCCAGATAGCCACCGACTACCTAAGGGGCACGTTAGAAAAGTCCATCTCTGAGACGGAGCTGGCTAGTATTTACGACGCTAACCGTTTCTCCATACAGCAGGCGTTGCTCACGATGGAATCGGAAGGCTGGATTACTAAGCTGATGGGATATGGTTGGGAATTCAACGAATTTTTGACCTCCAGAGAAACCTATGACCAATGCTATCGGTATCGCATTCTGATAGAGCCCGCAGCGCTCATTGAGCCGGGGTATCGTCTAGATCGTCGACTTTTTGGACAACTCAGAACGATCCAATCCGACACCCTGAATATGTCGGATCATGATATTTCCGAACGGCATATGTTTTTGTCAGGCACCTTCTTTCACGAGTCAATCGTGGCCTGTTCAAACAATGTGTTCCTACTTGAGGGGTTACAGCGGGCGAATCGATTGAGGAAGCTGATGGAATATAACGTTTTCTCCAAGAGGGAGTCTCCAAAACCTGAATCTAAGGAACATTTAATAATTCTGGATATGCTTGAGGCTGGAAAAAATCATCAGGCCTCGGATTACCTTAAGCAGCACATTGAGCGTGCCCGAGAGGAAAAGATGGCTATCGTCTCACGCCTTTTAGATGACTAAGTTTTGAACTAAGAAAGTTTGGCTTTTAGCTGACTCATTCTATTCGGCGCATAGCGCTCGTCTAATTCATTCGACCATGGTAATCGCATGACCTGAGCGGTGCTTACTGGGTCTTGTGCTGTCTTTACATCTATTAAGGGGAAAACAATGGGGATTACTCTCGGGGCTATTGCCGATGACTTTACCGGCGCTACGGACCTTGCCAATAATCTAGTTCGCGCTGGTATGCGATGCGTTCAATTGATTGGTGTGCCGCGCGGTGATATCGATATCGGTGACGCCGATGCAGTTGTGGTGGCGCTTAAATCGCGTTCCTGCCCGGTGGAAGAGGCGGTTGATGATTCGGTAGCGGCCATTGGGTGGTTAATCAAGCAGGGCGCCTGTCAGCTTTTTTTTAAGTATTGCTCTACCTTTGATTCTACTCAGACAGGCAATATCGGCCCCGTGGCCGATGCCCTTTTGGAACGTATTGGTAGCGATCAGACCGTGATGGTGCCGGCTTTCCCGGCCAATGGGCGCACTGTCTATCAGGGACACCTTTTCGTTGGCGATCGGCTACTCAACGAGAGCGGTATGCAGAACCATCCGTTGACACCGATGCAGGATGCCGACCTGGTACGGGTGTTAGGAAACCAGACACCGCATCCTGTCGGCCTGGTACCACACTCATTGATTGCCCGTGGTAGTTCGGCAGTACACCAGGAATTGCTTTCCCAGGCCACTGCCGGCGCACGGCATGTGATCTGTGACACTCTCGATGAGAACGATCTTGAGGTGCTGGCTGAGGCGGTGGCGGAGTTCCCACTAGTAACAGGTGGCTCTGGTCTGGGCCAGGCGCTGCCTGAGCAGTATCGACGACTCTGTTGGCTAGATGAGGTGGCCGACCCAGGTAGGTTAGTACCGGCACAAGGATCTGCTCTGGTGCTGTCGGGAAGCTGTTCACGAGCGACACTGGGGCAGGTCGACGCATTTCTTGAGCATTTCCCAGGCTTTGCCTTAGATCCGTTGCTGCTCGCTGAAGGCGAGACCCACTTTGATGAGGCCTTGGATTTCGCCCGCCAGCACTTGGTTCATGGAGGGCCAGTGCTGGTCTATGCCTCGGCGGATCCGGAGCGCGTTAAGACCGTCCAAGGGGCGCTGGGTGTCGAGGGTGCCGGTATGCTCGTAGAAAACGCCCTGGGGCGGTTGGCCAAGTTGCTGGTCGGGGAGGGCGTGGGCCGCTTGATCGTTGCTGGCGGTGAGAGCTCAGGCGCTGTCGTTTCTGCATTAGGGATACGTCAGCTGCGCATCGGTGGGCAGATCGACCCCGGTGTGCCCTGGACCCAAACGCCATTGGAGGGTCGAGCTGCGCCGCTATCTCTGGCGCTCAAGTCGGGTAATTTCGGAGAGCAAGACTTCTTCACCCGTGCTTTTAAAGTGCTCGACGAACTGACGCAGGAGACCCAGCTATGAGCGGCAGTCCATTGATCAGTCAACAAAGCCTATTGAGAGAACAGATCTCCATTTTTGGACGCTCACTGTTTGACCGCGGATTGACCATGGGGTCTAGCGGTAATATCAGTGTGCGTCTTGAGAATGGAGGCTGGCTAATGACGCCCACAAATGCTTGCCTGGGGCGTCTAGACCCGGCGCGAATCTCGCTGCTTGATGGGGAAGGCCGTTGGATAGATGGCGACAAGCCCACCAAAGAGCATTTCCTGCATATGGCAATGTATGCTGAACAACCACGCTCGGGTGCGATTGTACATCTCCATTCTACTCATTCGGTAGCGGTTTCCTGCCTGCCGGATGTTAACCCCTGTGATTGCATCCCGCCCCTCACTGCGTATTACGTGATGCGCGTAGGCAAGCTGCCGCTAGTGCCGTACCACATTCCGGGCGACCCCGCTCTGGGCGATGCAGTTCGCGGACTGGCAGGGCAACACAGTGCAGTGTTGCTTGCTAACCACGGCCCAGTGGTAGCGGGTAAGAACCTTGAGGCAGCGGTGTACGCTACTGAGGAATTGGAAGAAACTGCCAAGCTATTTTTGCTGCTGCGCGGTGAGAATCCGAGGGCACTAACGCCAGAGCAAGTCGCCGAATTAGAGGCGAAATTCCCTAAAGGTTAGATGTTTGATGCTGCTCCTGGCGCCCCCACCAAAGCGAGGCCAGTACCAACAAAGGCACCAGGGCTGCAAAAAACCAGCCGGTAAAAATAGTGCCCGACATTCCAAACGTGGTGATCATGGCACCGCCCATTGTGGTGCCGAGCATAACGCCAGCGTTAGCGGCTGAAACGAATAAACTGGTCGCAAATTCTGGGGCTTCCTTGCCAGATGCAGCCACCCATAGCTGTGATACAACGAGTCCTGCGGTATGTGCCGCACCCCAGAACAGGCTTAACAGCAGCATGACAACTAGCGAATTTTGAGCGAAAAGATAAAGCGCCAAATATATACATGCCAAAAGAGCTGGATAGGTCAATACAGTGGTGACTAATTGGCGGTCAAGCGCACGCCCTGCCAAATAATTGCCGATCAGTCCGCCGATACCGAAGATTACCAATAAAAAACTTACGGTACTTTCGGTAAGACCTTGAGCTGATAGATACTCAACCGTATAGCTGTAGAGAGCAAACATAGCGGCTAATATCGCGCCCGTAGTGGACAATGCAAGCCAAAGTGTGGGCTTGCGAAAAATTGTTAGAAAGTCAGATGTGGCATTTTCACTGGCGCGGCTATTCCTTTCGTCAGGAAGCATCAAAAGGCCAAACGCTGCGACTGCACAGACGGCACTGCAAAAGAAAAATGCCATCTCATAAGATAGCTGTGAAGCAATCAAAGAAATTAAAGGCACCCCCATGACAAGTCCCACGCTTTCGCCCATTAAAGCCATGGAAATGGCAAAGGCAGAGCGGTCAGTCGGATACATATCGACCGCAGCAGCGAAAGCTAACGAGAAGAAGACAGGGAGCAGTAGTGCTGAAGGAATCCGCAGCGCCATTAATGCCCAAAAATTTGATGCATAAGCAGAAAGCACGCTGCATAGCGCCAGTATCAGCATGCCACTTATAAGTACCCTTTTGCGGTCATAGCGTGTTAGCCAGAGTACCATAATAGGGCCTGAAAGAGCGACCGTTAACGCAAACCCGCTAACTAACCAGCCGGCCTGAGTTAGTGTTACATCAAAGCGAGTTACGATTTGAGGCATCACGCCGATGACACTAAACTCAATGGTAAAAACTCCAAAAAGCCCTAAAGCAATGAAGAAAAGTACTACGGCCCGTTTCATAATGATACATCCTGTCGCAGAGACATGAGATAGCACGCTATGTGCAGTTATTAGGCCGGGAGTCTAGTGCAAGATTGATTGATGAAAAATAGGGGGCTAGGTACAATCACCTTGGATTTTTTTTCATAGAAGAAGAGCAATGCTGAATAGTTTGCAAGTTTTCGTGAAAGTCGCTGAAGCTGAGAATTTCAGCGATGCGGGTCGGCTTTTGGGACTTTCGGCCTCTGCTATTAGCAAGCAGATAGGTCGAATTGAAGACGAACTAGGCGCGCAACTGTTCTATCGCAGCACCCGTAGCATTAGTCTGACTCCTCAGGGACGTATGTTTTTAGCACGTTGTCGACGCATTTTGGGAGAATTTGATAGTGCACAAGCTGAGTTGTCGAACGCTAGCCATACGCCTTCTGGTCGCCTGAGGGTGAGCATGCCAGCGGTTCAAAGCCTGTTAGTGCCAGTCATGGATGGTTTTATGCGTGACTATCCTAATATCCAGCTTGAACTAGATTTTTCTGATCGTTTGGTGGATATCATTAATGAAAACTTTGATGTTGTTATTCGCACAGGTGAGCCCGAAGATTCGCGTATCAATGCGCGTCGACTCGGTGGATATAAAATGTGCTTGGTTGCTTCCCCTGAGTATATCAATCGCTCGGGTCTCCCCCGCAGGCTTGTCGACTTGAAAGAGCATGCTTGTATTCACTACCGTTTTCCTAGTACTGGTAAGCTTGAGCGTTGGCCACTGATACATTCAGATGGCGATTTGGGACTTGTCTTGCCTGCAACCATTATCTGCAATAGTACCGAAGCGCGGCTAGAGTTGGTGCTACGTGGACATGGTATTGCGTGTCTGCCTGATTTCGTGGTTAGGCAGCCGCTTGCCGCTGGACGCTTGAAAAGCCTGCTTGAGGGCAATGTGCGCGGTGAAGGCGTTTATCAGGTTATGTGGCAAGAAAGCCGCTATCCTCTGGCTAGGGTCAGGGTGTTGATCAATTATCTGGTAACGCACATGTTCAGCGCTGTTTAATTTCTTTCTCGTTAGACAGCCAGACGCACATCGACGCCCTTGATAGCGATTTAACACGTGTTACAACCCGAATCTCCCCCGGTATTCTAGACACCCTTCAGGCTCTGGTTTATCCGACAATCGCCTCCTGCAACGTCGCAGCAGCTAGAGGTCTGAGGTCATGAGGTGGTTGAGGAGTTAAGTGGGATCCAAACTGATGTTGAAGATCCAATGCTCAATTTCTTACGTAAGCAGCCGAAAAAAGCACTATAGGCTTTCCAGCCTGGGCAACTGGATACGCTACGGGATCAAACATTATCATATTGATAGCCCGGCCATTCACGGAAAATACCTAAGCAGGTAACGCTGACGAGATGACGACGCAACGAGACCTTATCGCTGAGGTTGAGCAGGGCCAGGCGCTTTCCGGCTGCATTGCTGCTTTACGCACGGCGCAGTTTATGTCTTCCTTTATCAAGCTTCTAGCTAGGATCGTGTCGTTTGATTGTGCAGTTATTGTCGGTTATCGACTCGGTAAACACCCGATTTATCTTTATGACTCCCTTCAACAGCAGCGCGAACTGCTTTTTCAGCGTTACATGCTTCACGCCTATCAACATGACCCTTTTTTAGTGCGCCTAGAGCAGCGACAAGAGGAAGGCGTCTTTCATGCCAGCCAGGTCTCCTCGCTTAATGACAGTGATAAAGCCTATCTGGAGGGCTTTTACCAGCAAACCGGATGGCGTGACGAGCTGTGCCTTACCATAGGATTGAGCGACACTCGATGGGTGGTGGTGTACCTGGGTAGCCTTCAGAACGAAAAGCACTTTGGTCTCGCTCAGCGCCAAGCGCTGACACGCCACTTTGATGTCTTAGCAGCACTGTGTCGGCAACACTGGGGGCAGGAGGCTTTCCACCTCGTTTGCCTGTCTCTCGATAATGACGCCGCGTCGCTATTACAGCAGGCGGTTGGTAGCTTTGGAGACACATTGTTAACCGATAGAGAACAGCAGGTAGCCGCGTTGATGGTACAAGGCTTAGATCCTCAAGAAATTGCCGAGTGCCTCAATATCGGCGCGGGCACTGTCAAAAACCATCGCAAGCGGGTCTATGCCCAGCTTGGTGTTAGCTCGCTTGGCGAGCTGTTCGGTTTGTTTCTTAACCACGCTGTTGCGGCTTCGCCTCCTCCTGCTAAGCGCTAATCTTGTTTTCTATCCCTTTGAGGATATCGTCTCGTTCCGCTATGCCCTTTAGTCTTAAGTGATCGACCTCAAATAAGCACGAAGGAAGGGCACCATGAAAGCAGTCGCATTACTCAATGACTTGCAACAGCGCGGCTTAATCGCTCAATCGACCCATGAAGAAGAATTATGCGAACTGCTGAATGCGCCTCAAACGGTGTACTGCGGCTTTGACCCCACTGCGGGAAGCTTACATATCGGCCATTTGGTGCCGCTATTGATGCTTAAACGCTTTCAGGATGCAGGACATCAAGGCATAGCGTTAGTGGGCGGTGCCACGGGAATGATTGGCGATCCAAGCTTCAAAGCCACTGAGCGCACGCTCAACTCGTCAGAAACTGTAACTGGCTGGGTGAAAGCGTTGAACGAGCAAATTGACTGGCTGATGGCACCTCATTTGGATGCCCCGTTTAAAGTGATTAATAACGCAGAATGGATGGGGGCTATCAATGTCATCGATTTCTTCCGCGATGTGGGCAAGCACTTCTCGATGAATGCCATGATCAATCGAGAGTCTGTCAAACAGCGCCTGGAGCGCCCCGACCAAGGAATGTCATTTACCGAGTTTAGCTATGCACTCTTGCAGTCGTATGATTTTGCCCAACTTAACCGCACGCTAGGTTGTCGCCTGCAGATAGGAGGCAATGACCAGTGGGGCAATATCGTTAGCGGTATCGACTTAACTCGTCGATTGAATGGCGAGCAGGTGATGGGTATGACGCTGCCGCTAATTACTAAGTCAGATGGCACTAAATTTGGCAAAACGGAGAGCGGTACTGTCTGGCTCGATCCGACACTAACGTCTCCCTACAATTTCTACCAGTTTTGGCTCAATACCGAAGACAGCGATGTCTACCGTTTCCTGCACTACTACACCTTTATCAGTTGCGAAGAGATCGCGGAAATTAAATCCAGCGATACCCTTTCCGACGGCAAACCCCAGGCACAGCGAATACTTGCTGAATCGGTGACTCGTTTCGTGCATGGCAATGAGGGCCTAGAAGCGGCACAGCGTATTTCTCAAGCACTGTTCAGTGGTGATGTCGCGTCGCTCTCCTTAAGCGAACTTGAGCAGCTAGCGCTTGATGGGCTGCCATGCGTGGGGGTATCACCGGAAGAAGCTTTGGATACGGCCTTGGTGAAAGGCAATCTCGCCGGGTCAAAGCGCCAAGCTAGAGAGTTGATGGCACAAGGAGCCATTCGTCTCAATGGAGAGCGTGCTCAAAGGGGAAGTTTAAGCGACAGCTTTGCACTGTTTGATAAATATTGGATTATACAAAAAGGTAAGAAATACTTTTGCCTTTTCAAAAGATTAATATGAGGACCCTTGAGCACTCCTGGAGAAGTTGGAATTACATAGGCGCACTTATTCTTTTTGCAAAGAATAATGAGATATTGTTGTGGCTAAATTTAATTAGGTTTTTGCATGATGAGGAAGATATCCATTGACCGTACTCACTACTAAATCAGTCGAACTGAAAACGGGTTGAAAGATGGTTCCGTCAGTGAGGTGCTCCTCCAATTGGCCAGCGTCGAGCATCTCCATCTGTGATGGATAGTGCCTTAGCAGCTGCTTTGCTTGCCTGCGGGTGGCATCTGGAAGATTAGGGTTCTGGCTGAGCTCGATTAAGAACTCACGAGCATGAATGACTGAGCGTGTGCGTTCATTTGGCATGGTCATTAAATTTTTCCTTTTTGCTCTGTTAAAGCCGTCACACAAGGAGCTGACGGCTCAGCTGGAAGCGCTTGGGTATACATTAGTGAGATGTAGCAGCAGATAATTGAGGCTGCCAATAGATATTCTGACCGAGTCGGCTGAACCCTTGGCTAGATTGATGGCGAAAAGCCCGCTGTTGATTATCGGCCATCGCGCTTTGCCCATCCGCATCACGAATGTAACGAGCCAGTGTCATCGCCGCTGGCTGGCCGTAACGGGCCCCCGGTGAGGCGCATGTCCAAATATGGCGTAAGGTCATCGCAATATCTGGCTCATGCTGGTCCAAGAAGGCAAGACCATAGGCACACGCTTCTAGAGTAAACGCATCGTGGCTACAGAGCTTCCATGCCGCGTTAGGCTTGCCTTTCGAGTCGTAGGTATACGTCTTACCAATATCGTGCAACAGCCCCGCTACAAAGCACGTTTCCTGCATCAGGCGCGGCATAGCGGGCTCATTTAAGCGCAGCATGGCAACAGCATTATTCGCGACGTTCAGCGAATGCTCTAGCAGCCCACCTGGATAGGCGTGGTGGTAGGCCACGCTGGCGGGTGCATTCAGAAACGCCTCGATACGGTCCTTACGTTCCAATACCCGTGTTAAAAAACTGCGTAAGTGCTCCGATTGCAGAGACTGTACGGTCTTCACTAATTGATCGAACACCGCTGGTGCGGGGGCGTACACACGTGGTAGCGATTGTAGCGTGTCCAGTGAGTGGACTTTCTCACGGGTCGCCTTGCGGAACTCATCAAGTAGGAATTGGCCCGATAAGCACTTTACTCCTGATGCAGTAACAAAATCCAAATGGCCAATGCGCTCAGGAACGTGTGTCTTTGCTAAATTCAGCATTGCGATACGATCACCTTCGCAGTCGCTTAGCCGAAGCTTTAGAAAAGGCGTTTTTGCATTGTCGAACTCCACCACGCGCCCCGTAAGGCGATAAGTGCCAGTAAAAGTGCGAGACAGGTGTGCTGGAGCTTGTTGATTAGGCCGTTTCATGGCGGTGCTCCTTCTCGGGCTTGGTAGACGTGGCATTGCCTAATAAACGCTCGAAAGCAGAGCCGTCCATACGTGTGGCATTAGGCACATAGCGGGAATAAACCTTAAACAGCATCTCGGTTGAGCTGTGGCCTAACATGCGCGCTACCCACTCTGGGTTCTCACCCGAGGCTAGAAACAGCGTCGCAGCGGTATGGCGCGTTTGGTACGGGCGACGTTTGGCCAGCCCAAGTGACCGTAGCAGTGGATACCACACGCGCTTTGTCACGTTATTGTGATCAAGCGGCTGCCCCAGTTGATTGCTGAACACGTACTGGCTCATACTACCGGTGGCGGCATACTGCGTTTTTAAGGCGTCGTATACCGGACCAAACATGGGAATTTCACGCTGCGAGCCATCGGTCTTGGTGTATTCGGTCTCTCCGTTGATTAACGTCTCGCGCACTAAGATTTCCCTCTTTGCGAAATCTACATTCTTCCACTTCAATCCATCGACCTCACCGGTACGCATACCAGTAAAAAAGCGCACCGTGTAGTAGTTACGATAGTCGGGGCGCACGTTATCAATGATGCGGTGGACTTCATGGAGCGAGAAGGGCTCGATGTGAGTCTTCTGTAGCTTTAACGGTTTGATATTTTTGTAGGGCGTCTCGAAATCGAATCGCTCGGCGGCCTCATCCAGCACCATGCGAAGAATCGTCATATGGCTGTTGATAGTCTTTGGCGATACTAGCCCTGTGGTGCCTCGTCCCTTGCGCTTGGCCAGCTTGGCGCGAAACCCCAGGATATCGGCCTTCGTAATGTCACCGACGAGCTTTTTACCGAATGCGGGCTTAAGTGAGCTATCTAAGATCGAGTTCACATTGCGCACATGAGAAGCACGCCACTGAATCTTGCTCTCCTCAAACCATTGCTCAGAAAACTCGTTGAAGAGTGGTGTGCCTAAAACAGTAGCATCCTGCTGCTCATTGGGAACGGTTGGCTGGTGAGCTTTCAGTTTTTGTAAATTGCTGCTATTAGGGAAGAACTCTGCATAATTGAACTCCCCAAGCAGCATTTTTGCTTTCATACGCTGTAACAGTAGCTCCAGCTGTTTACGATTTTTGGCGTTATCGTCAAGCAGGGTCTGCTCACGAAAACGCTGGCCGTCAAACCGAAAGTCGATAAAAAGCTTTTTGCTTTCTTTGCGTGCACGCACCTTACCCATGGCAGACTCCCCCATTAGCCATCGGTATGGCGACTTGTTGTTGGCGAGGTGTCGCTTGCAGCATTTCCTCTTGAATAGCTTCCCAGATATACAGGATTTTCCGACGACCAAAGGGGCGGATGTAATGGGTGCCTTCGATAAGCACGCTGTCTTTGAGCTGCTGGCGGATAGTACGTGCATCGTATTTGATACGAGAGGCGAGTTCTTCCGTTGTCAGAAAAGTGCAGTCCATGAGACTATCTCCTCATGTGGTGATCATTTGATAATATTTTTAATCGCACGATTAGGAATATATACAATCAAATGATTATTTCAAGCACTTTTTGATAATTTTTATGATCAATAATAGAGAAGACGATGATTCGGTATCATTTAAAAGAGCTGATTGCTGAGAAGGAATTTGCCGAGCGGCGCAGAATTACGATCGGGGAGATAGCGAAAGAAACGGGCATCAACCGGATGACGTTATCGAAAATTATCAATCACCCAGGCCACAGTACGGTCACAGATAATCTAGACAGGCTTTGCTACTACTTTGATTGTGAGATCGAACAGCTAGTGACTCACATCAAGGAGCCCAGTCCAGAACCTGAACCCTAACTCGGTAGGAAGGAAAACGAAGGAAGTGTTGAAGAAGCTGCTCGGTGCCTGAAGGTCACCACTTTTTTTACCTATCGAGAGGCATTTTAAAAAATGGGCACGGTGTGGGCACAATTTGGGCACAGAGCTTTTTGGAAGGGGAGGCAACAAAAAAGGCAGATCAGTAAGTAACTGATCTGCCTCTCAAAATATTGGTAGCGGGGACCGGATTTGAACCGATGACCTTCGGGTTATGAGCCCGACGAGCTACCAGACTGCTCCACCCCGCATCAACGTGGGGCGTATTCTACGTATTTATGACGATAAGTCAACCCCTCCGATAAAACGTTTCCTTGCTGGTGGTCAGCTTCATCGTGCTGCAACATTGAAAGAGTAAAGCTATGCTTTCAATAGGCATAACAAAAAGCTTACTGTCGGTGTGTCGCCCAAGAGAACACGCGGCATGCCGTGAGTGAAAGAAGCGTGAAAGCGCTCATTCAAAGTGGCTTGCGACGCCATAACAGTGCTTAAAGTCCAAGCCATTTGTCATATCAGGGAGGTAGTCAATGGCCAATCAAGCCCCCGTCGCCTGGGTAACTGGTGGAACTGGTGGAATCGGAACGGCAATTTGCCGTTCGTTGGCGGATGCGGGTTATTTGGTAGTGGCGGGGTATCACAATCCCGACAAGGCCAAGACCTGGTTAGAAGCGCAAAAAGCCGACGGCTATGACAACATCGCACTGTCCGGTGTCGATCTGTCCGACCACAACGCCTGTGTCGAAGGTGCTCGTGAGATTCATGAAACGCATGGGCCGATCAGCGTGCTGGTCAACTGTGCGGGTATCACTCGCGACGGCACCATGAAGAAAATGTCCTACGAGCAGTGGTATCAGGTCATCGATACCAACTTGAACAGTGTGTTCAATACCTGCCGCAGCGTTATCGAGATGATGTTGGAGAACGGCTACGGTCGCATCATCAACATCTCTTCCATCAACGGTCGCAAAGGACAGTTCGGTCAGGTGAACTACGCCGCAGCCAAAGCGGGGATGCACGGGTTGACCATGTCGTTGGCGCAAGAAACGGCGACCAAGGGCATTACCGTAAACACCGTCTCGCCTGGCTATATCGCCACCGATATGATCATGAAAATTCCGGAGCAGGTGCGCGAAGCGATTCGTGAAACGATTCCGGTCAAGCGCTACGGCACTCCCGAAGAGATTGGCCGCTTGGTGACCTTCCTGGCCGATAAAGAGTCCGGCTTCATTACAGGCGCCAACATCGATATCAACGGTGGCCAATTCATGGGCTAAGCCCCCGTCATCCCCCACGTTCTCTTTCCACAAGAAAGAGAACGCAAAACGGGAGGCGATCTGCCTCCCGTTTGCTATTTAGCGACTAGGTACGCTCCGGTTAGGGTTGCGGTGGGCGCGCTAAACGGCCCAGTAGGTTGTCCAACTCGTTGACTTCCTGCTGCCAAAGACGTTTTGGCATAGGGCCGAGGGCCAAGAGGTCGACCAGCACCTCCTCTAGTTCGTCTGCTTTGCTGCGTTCAGCGTTCAGGCCATTATTCAAACGCTCTACTTGAATGGCAAGCCTTAGCGGTTCGTCCCGCTGCTTGACGCTGCCGAGAGCAAGCAGTGAAAGATGGACACGCAGGCGTGCCAACTGCTCCTCAACGTCGTCCTGCTGTGCGCTGGAGAGAGGCTGCGTGGTAGACGAACGGACCTCGTTACGGCGCTGGTGCGCATCGCGATACGTAGTGGGCAGAGGCGCGGTCAGCACGCCAGCGGCGTCCACCGTCTGAGCATCTTCACCACTGAGTGCCCGATGGTCCGCTGCCAGATGTGCATTGATCAGGGGCAGTAGCGCATGCCACTGCTGCACCTTGTCGACGACTTCAAGGCGGCTCAAGCGTTCCCGTTTTGCACGCAAGATGCCGCCAAGCCGTTTCTGCATGCCGTCGCTTCGGCGGTTGCGGGGCAGCGGCTCTAGCTGCTGAAGACGGGTAAGGTAAGCCTCTAGCCGCTCGGCCTCATTGGCGTGGGCGGGTTGCCAGCTATCCATGTCATCAATGAGATGCTGAAGCTGGTCGAGCGTTTGCTGTTGCCGAGCGGCTTGCTCCTGTTTTTGAGCGTCGCGCTGCGCAAAAAGCTGGTCACAGGCGCTACGAAAGGTCTTCCAGAGCGCTTGTTCGTCACCCTTTGGCGCCCGCCCGAGTGACCGCCACTGCTGCTGTAGCCGCTTGGTGTGAGCAATACGCGTTGCCAGCGGCTGCTCGGAATCGTTCTGCAACGCCTGTACCTGCTCGATCATTGAACGTTTTTGCGCTGCGATTTGCTCGGCGCGCTGGTCGATCAGTGCTTGAAGGCGGTGACGAATCGCACCAAATCGGCGGCCAATGGCTTCGGAGTGCTCTCGGGGGATGGGAGAGTAGTGGCGCCATTGGTGACGTGCTTTGTCACGGATCTCCCGCAGCACGTCGGGGTCTGCATCCTCGGCGGGCTGAGCCAGCAGCGTTTCAAGCTGCTCACAGAGTGCCTCGCGGCCACGCAAGTTGGCCTCGCGCTCTTGGTCGAGCTGGTCACGCCAGGGCGCTAAGCGCTCATGAATACGATCAGACGCTGCACGAAAGCGCGCGGATTGCTCTCTATTGGCTGCCGCATCGCCCAGTGCTTTCCACTCCTTTACGAGCTGGCGGTGATGACGGTCCAGCGCCGATTCGGCCATATGAGGATCGTCGGCCAAGGCTTCGATACTGGCGCAGAGCTGCTCACGCTTGGGACCTGCCACAAAACCGCGCCAGTCGCGCAGCTCGGCAAGCCGCGCGCCAAGATGTTTCAAGCGACGCTTGAGCGGCTTGGCCTCTTCGTCCGTGAGGGCATCGAAGGTGGGCTTCAAACGTTGGTGGAGGCGGCTGGCGCTCTTGAACGCGCCGCGCTCTAGCAGGTGCTCGAAGTTATCGAGCTCACCCTCAAGCGCATCGTGCGACACCTCTGGGCTTGCGGGGGCCGCTTGCTGAGACGCTAGCTGTTTTTGCGCCTGAGCCAGAAGCGCAGGTGGGGTCAGGGCCTCGGGCCAGCGGCATGCGTTGACATGCTTTGACAACGCTTGATCATCGCTATTGGCCAGGGCGCGCTCCACCGCAGGGCATTGTGCTTGCCAGCGCTGCCACGCTTCCATACTCTGCTCGTACTGCGCCAGCGCTTGGCTGTAACGTTGCTGCGTGACTTCGTTAGGAGGATGAAGGTCAGACAGCGCCTGCCAGCGCTGACCCAAAAGCTGACGCTGGGCGCGCAGGCTGTCGATATCCTGGGCGGTCAGTTCCTCGGCCTGGGTGAGGCCTTCTAAGGTTTCTTCTAACCCCTCCAGCAGATGGTCACGCGTACTATCCGCTTCAGCGCGGCGGGCTAGGCGCTGTTGATGCGCCTGTTCCTGGGTTTCGTGATCGTGCAGCGTTTTACGGCATCCCAGCATGGCTTGCTGGAAACGCTGCTCTTGGCTGATGCTGGGCGGATGATTGAGCTGCTGCCACTCGCGCTCCAAGTGGCGCAAACGGCCGCCGTAAAGTGGCTCCCACGGGGCACGGGCGTGCTGCTCCAACTGCCTCAATAGGTGCTCGCGCTGTTCCTGTTGCTCTTCTAACCACTGTTCGTCGTTACGCCGCTGGGTGAGCTGCTCCTTCGCAAAACGTATGATTTGGCGGTCGCGACGCGCCTCTTTCAATAGCCGCTTGAGCGACTCCTCGCTATCGATACGCTGCGCTGCCTGATGGCGTACCGCTGCTACGCTATTGTGGCACGCTTGGTGGACTAGATCGGCTTCATTGCTCAACTGTTCAACGGCGATGAGTCGCAGGCCTAGATTGTCGCCCTGCAGCGCAATCGCGTTGAGCAGTCGTTGGTCGCTCAGCAACGCCACCTGGGCTTGGCGCTGCTGTAGGTCGCTATGCCCCTCGGCACCCGTGAGCCGCTGACACACCGCGTTGAACCATGACTCGTTCTCCTGATGCGGCGGATAGGCAGCCAGCAGTTTTTCGATATCGTCGAGCGCAAGCAGGGCCGCGAGCTGGATGTCGCTGTCGCTATCGCTGGCCAGAGAGAGTAGGGCCTCCCGCTGCTCTGAGTGCTGCGGGTCGAGGGATTGAAGTGCCTTGCGGCGCACCTCGGGATCGGGGTGTTGCCACCGAGGAGCGAACAGGCGTCGTAACAGTCCGTGCATGGATCATCCTGCTGTGAGGTGCGGAACGTGAAAAAAATCAGACATCGATGAGCAGGCGGTTGCAGTCCTCGTCGCTGTCGCTTAGCTTTGCCTTAGCGCGGTGAGTTCTCCAGCCAGTCACCACGCAAGGCGCGAGATTGCGCTACCCTTATCTTACCTGAACATGACATGGAGTTCGGCCATGAGCCTCAACGCCAACAGTGCCGACGTAGCCTTCACCTTCAAGGGCGGCATGCTGCCGATGACCGTCATGGAGTTGACGAGCGCTGACCCGGAGCGTATCCGGCGTCAGCTGGCTGGCAAACTGTCGCAATCTCCTGCGTTCTTTCAGCATACACCCGTTGTGCTGAGCGTGGAAAAACTCGATGAGCCCCACCTGGCCCTGGAGCGCATCTGCGCAGTATGCCGTGATCACAAACTATTGCCCGTAGCGGTGCGCGGTGGAGCCGAGCCGATTCGACAGTCGGCGTGGGCGCTAGGGCTGGGGTGGTTCGCACCCGTTGAAGAGGGACGCGTACGCGCCTTGGAAAGCGTTGAACCGATTGCCGAACCCGAGGAAACCGACAGCGAGCCTGAAACGAGCGGTTTGGGAGCATCCCGGCTTTACCGTGGCACGGTGCGCTCAGGCCAGCAGGTGAGCGCTGCAGAGGGCGACTTGATCGTCATCGGTGCCGTCAATGCAGGCGCTGAAGTGTTGGCGGCAGGCAGTATTCACGTTTACGGCGCGTTACGTGGCCGCGCATTGGCAGGCATTCATGGCAATACTCAAGCGGGTATTTTTTGTCGCGAGTTGGAAGCCGAACTGCTCTCCGTGGCGGGTAATTACAAACGGCTGGAAGATATCGACTCTCAACTGTTGGGACGTGCTGCCGAAGTCCATTTTGTCAAAGAGCAGTTAGAGATTAAGCCGCTGGGATAAGCCACACGACTGAGTGTCGGATAGTGCATCGTGCTTAGCGACGCCACGGCTGCGATCCGTTACAGTGTGTGTTTTGTTGACAGTGATGTTCCCGTTATGCGGGTAGCGCCACGCGCTCGCAATGAACGACTTCAAGAAGGAAGTGACTCTTGGCCAAAATTATAGTTGTGACCTCAGGTAAAGGGGGGGTCGGTAAAACCACCAGCGCTGCGGCGATTTCGACAGGGCTCGCGCTGCGTGGCAAAAAGACGGTCGTGATCGATTTCGACGTGGGGCTGCGCAACCTGGATTTGATCATGGGCTGCGAGCGCCGAGTGGTGTATGACTTGGTCAACGTGATCCAAGGCGAGGCGGGGCTGAATCAGGCGCTGATCCGTGATAAGCGCGTCGAGAATTTGTTCATTTTACCGGCCTCGCAGACCCGGGATAAGGATGCGCTGACCCAAGAAGGCGTTGAGAAAGTCCTGGAGCAGTTGAAAGATGATTTCGACTACATCTTGTGCGATTCCCCCGCTGGGATCGAGCGCGGCGCGCAACTGGCAATGTACTACGCCGACGAAGCCATCGTCGTGACTAACCCCGAAGTCTCTTCGGTACGTGACTCTGATCGCATTCTTGGGTTGCTAGGTTCGAAAACTCAGCGTGCCGAGCAGGGCCTCGATCCGGTCAAAGAGCATTTGCTGATTACCCGCTATAACCCTGCCCGTGTCACCTCAGGCGATATGCTGACCCTGGACGATATTCGCGAGATTCTGGCGATCGATCTATTGGGTCTCATTCCAGAATCCGAAGCCGTGTTACGAGCCTCTAACCAAGGGGTGCCCGTCACCCATGATGGCGGGAGCGATGCGGGCCAGGCGTACGCCGATACTGTGTCACGCCTACTAGGGGAGGAGATGCCGCTGCGCTTTCATGAGATGCAGCGTAAAGGCTTGTTGAGCAGGATGTTTGGGGGTAGTCGTCGATGAAACTGTTGGAGTTCTTGAAGCGTGAGCGCAAGAAATCCGCCTCGGTGGCCAAAGAACGATTACAAATCATCGTGGCGCATCAGCGTAGCCAGCGTGGTCAGCCTGATTACATGCCGCTGCTTGAGCGCGAACTGCTCGAAGTGATTCGTCGTTACGTGCATGTGGACGACGATGCCATTCAAATTTCACTGGATAGTGAAGATAACTGCTCGGTACTGGAACTGAACGTAACGCTGCCCAAAAGCTAAGCGTCAATGTGCGTTCGGGGCGGCGGGTGGCGTCGCGGGTGTGCTAGTCTTGGGCTTTTGTTCCCATCCAGCGAAGGTTGTCGGCGCATGGATGGGCGGTCACGCTCAAGGGAGTTTGCATCCATGGCGACACCGAATGCCGCCCCTGCCAGTTTCCTCTGGCACGATTATGAAACGTTTGGTGCCGATCCTCGCCGCGATCGGCCCGCTCAGTTTGCTGCATTACGTACCGATGCGGACCTCAATGAAATCGGCGAGCCCATCGAACTGTATTGTAAGCCCGCTGATGATTACCTACCTCACCCCGCGGCTTGTTTGATTACCGGTATCACCCCTCAAAAAGCGCAGCGCCGTGGGCTGCCAGAAGCGGAATTCGCGCGGCAAGTGCAGAGCGCCATGAGTGAGCCCGGCACCTGCGTGGCAGGCTATAATAGCCTGCGTTTCGATGATGAAGTCTCGCGCCATCTGTTTTATCGCAACTTGCTCGACCCCTATGCCCGCGAGTGGCAAAACGGCAACTCCCGCTGGGACTTGATCGATGTGGTGCGGGCGTTTTATGCGCTGCGTCCAGAGGGTATCGAATGGCCATTGCGGGAGGATGGCGCCCCCAGTTTCAAACTAGAGCATCTGACGGCGGCGAACGGCATTGCCCATGAGGGGGCTCATGACGCGGTGGCCGACGTGCGCGCCACCATCGCCTTGGCACGACTTCTGAAAGCGCGTAACCCCAAGCTGTTCGATTATTTGCTCGGTTTGCGCGGCAAGCGCGCGGTGGCCAAACAGCTCGACCTACCCAGCGCCAAACCGCTATTGCACATTTCCCGCCGTTATCCGGCCAGCCGAGGCTGTAGCGCACTGGTCATGCCGTTGGCAGAGCATCCCACCAACCCCAACGGGGTGATCGTGTACGATTTGAGCGTCGACCCCGGCGATTTGCTGTCGCTCAGTGCCGAGCAGATTCGTGAACGCGTGTTCGTCAGTCAGCAGGACCTTTCTGAAGGTGAGGCGCGCATTCCGCTCAAGGTGATTCATATCAATCGCTGTCCGGTGGTCTTTCCCGCCACGGTGCTCAAAGACGTGGAAGGTGAGCAGAAGGGCGAGTACGGTGCGATCGTGGCGCGCTTGGGCATCGACATCGCCGCCTGTCGAGGGCACTGGAAAACTCTGCGCGAGGCCAGCGGCGTGGCGCAGAAGGTGACCGAGGTATTCAGCGGCGGCTACGAAGAGTCGCCCCAAGACCCTGATTTGATGCTCTACTCCGGCAGCTTTTTCTCTGCGGCGGATCGTCAGCAGATGGAGCGGGTGCTGGCGATGGACCCCTGGGACTTGGTGGGCCAACGCTTTGCTTTTCAAGACCCGCGCCTGGAAGAGATGCTGTTTCGCTTGCGTGCCCGCAGCTACCCCGACACCCTGGAGGGTGAAGAGCGCGAGCAGTGGGAGGCGTTTCGCTGGATGCGTATGAACGATCCTGCGCTATCGGGATTGACGCTCAAAGCGTTTGCGCGTGACATCGAGCGTTACAATCAGCAGCCGCTCACCGATCATGAGCGGCAGATTCTCGAAGAGCTGGTGATGTTCGTCGAGGCCATGATGCCAGCCCAGGCATTCGATGCCTAAGCTGGCAATGGCGACGGCTAGTGAGCGTCGAAGGGGGCGAGCGTCTCACGGTAAGCGGCGATATCGCTGGGCGCATCCCCAGGATTGAAGCGAATGTCTAGCGGGTGTGCGAGCAGCGCAGGCCAGAGCGCCTGCAGCTCCTCGACACTAACATCGAGGGCGCGTTCTGCGATCTGCTCACGGCGGTCGAAGCGTACCTCGTCGAGTGCCGTGGCTTGCCAATAGCGATTGGCCATGCCCTGTAGGCTGGTATCCCGCTGGCGCAGTCGGTCATGCACCGCTTGCCGGTGGGCCGCCAGCTCCTCATCGCTGAGCGTCTCGAGGCGCTCCCCGGCGGCTGCCATGAAGGCGTCCATCCGTTCGGCAATGGTGCCACTATCCACGTCCGGCGACTGCACGATCAGACCAATGCCCGGTGCTTCCAGCAGCGGCGAATAGCCCGCATTGACGATATAGCCAAGCTGCTCCTCGGTGCGTAACTGCTGGTAGAAGGGCGTGTCCAGCCACTGGGCCAGAACGCTGAGGCGCGCCTGCTCGTCGATGCTGGTATCGCGCCCCTGCAGGTAGCGCAGTACCAGTGACTCTTCACGGGTGCTGTGTGGTTGAAGCACCGTCGATTCCTCGCTCGCCTCCAGTGGCGCCAGCGTAGGAATGTCATCCCGCGTCAAGCGCGGGGTCAGCGCGCCGCGAATGAGACTGGCCTGTTCTCGTGCCTGGTCGGCGGTCAGGTTCCCCACGGCCATGGCGTCGATGTATAGACCATCGAGGAAGCGTTCGCGGAAATCCTCCAGGTGGTGCTTATCGAGTCGTTTGCTGGCGGCCAGCAGTTCGTCGGTCGACCACTGGGGGGAGAGCAGCGCCTCACCCAGGGCTCGGCTGGCTTGGCCGGTCAACGACGCGCGTGGCGCGTTGCGCCACTCCCGCTGTAGCTGGTAGCGCACCCGCTCGAAGGCGCCAGCAGAGATATCCGCCTGCTGAAGCTGCTCGATGGCTTGCTCGATGAGCGGCGTTTGGCCATCCCGCCAACCGGAAAACGACAGCGTCATACCGCGCGCGTGGGCGTAGGCGCTAAACGACTGACCGGCAAGCCACGCGGGGTAAAGCGACTCGTTGAGGCTGTCGTTGAGCCAGCCTGCGAGTAACCGCGTCAGCACGGCCTCTTCCGCCGAGTAGCTGGCGCTGGGGTGCTGTAGGCTCACCCGCCATTCGACGCTGGGCGTATTGAAGCGGCTGTCCTGCATGTGCCAAGCGGTAAACGTCGGCGTATCGATGAGTGTCGACGGCTGCTCGTCCTGGCCCGCTTGAAGGGTTAGGTCGCTGGCAATGAAAGGGTTGGGGGCAGGGAGCGCGAGACCGCTCAAGATCTGACCGGCCGTCGTGGGTGGCAGCTCTTTCCACTGGGTATTGAACCACGGTGAGACGGTATCGCTCTCCACATCCGGCGCAGAGTAGACGCGCAGCAGGTTGTCAGGCGTTAGGGCGTCCAAGTAGAGCTGCTGGCGCTCGCTGTCCATGCCGTCCATGCGATAGGCGGCGTACTGCACGTCTTCCACCGGGTAGCGCGAAAGGCTCATGGCTAGGCGGGTGGCCTCTTGCTGGGGGGCGCCGTGCTGTTGAAAGCGAAACGCCTGCTCGCTGAGACTTTTTTGCTCGTCGTAGCGCCACTCGGCCAGCCCGTCGGCGCGAATCTGCTCGATCGCGGCAAACAGCGTGGCTTCGATGTCGTCAAGGCGTTCGGCACCCGTGGGCGTCAGGCTAATGGAGACGGTAAATAGTGCTTCATTGCCATCACCGCGGCCCACACCCGCTGAGAGCCCATCGGCTAGGCCCGCCTCACGCAGCACGGCCAGCAGGCTACCGTCGCCCTCATCGCCTAGTAAGTGGGCGATGAGCTGAGTCGGCTTGGTGCGGTACTCGTCCGTGGGGTCGGGAACGGGGAAGTAGAAACGCAGTTGACGGCGATCCTGCAGCGACTCTCGTTCGATATAGCGCGGCAAGGTGTCGGGGTCGATCAGCGGCTCGTCGACGGTGGGTGCGCTTAAACCATGGTCAGGAATGTCGGCAAAGCGCTCCACCACGAGGGCTTCCAATTCGTCGAGCGGCTGGGGGGCCACCACGGCCAAGTTCATGACGTTGGCGTCGTAGTAGCGGTGGTAAAAATCGATCACCCGCTCGCGTAGTGTTGCTTCGCCCTCTGGCGGGTTGGCCAGGGTGTCTCTGCTGCCCACCGCGAAACCGGTGGTGGGATTGTCTGGGTTGAGCAGTTGATTCAGCACGTCGTTTTCACGACGGGACTCATCGCGGATGCGCGCCATGTACTCGGAGTGGACGATGTTGCGCTCGCTCTCCAGGTGGTCGGCATTGAACAGCGGCGAGAGAAAGAATTCGCTAAAGCGGTCCAGCGCGCCGGGCAGCGCGGAGGGCTCGATATCGAAAAAGTAGTTGGTGTCCTGCTGAGCCGTGAAGGCGTTGTGCGACCCTGCGTTATCCGAGATGTAGCGCTGATAGGCATCCGACTGTGGGTAGGGTTCGGTACCTAAAAACAGCATATGCTCAAGGAAGTGGGCCAGACCCTGGAGGTCGTCCGGGTCTTGAGCACTGCCGACCCGCACGTTCATGGACGCGGCGGCCTTGTCGGCATCGGGGTCGCTGACCAGCAGCGCCTGTAAGCCATTGTCGAGGGTGATGACCCGGTAGTCGCGGTCATCGAAAGGGCTGATGGTCGGGGTAATGGCCTCGGCGACCGGGCTCTCTTCTGCCCAGAGGGGAGTGGCGGGCGCCAAGAGCAGGCCGATGGTCAGGCCAACAAGCGCGCGCCTTGCCAGCAGGCGAGGCGGAATAACAGACATAGTGGGCAACATTACGGCTCCTGTGACACGGACCAGCGCAACATGGGCCCCGTAGGGTGTGCGCAAGAGGGTGACTGATAGGCAGGGTTATTCACATGCTTTGATACCGGAAAAGCGCCCAACAGTTCCAGTGGGGCGGGCATCAACATGGGCGTTAGTGCCTCGACGTCGGTGCCAGGGTCTAGCCAGCGGTGTAGCGCCTGAGGGGGAATGATCAGCGGCAAGCGGTCGGTGAGCGACGATAGGCAGGCGTTGGCTGGCACGCTAATCAGCGCCGTCGAGTCGGTAAAGGTGGTCAGCGTGGTGTGGTAACGGCACCAGAGCGCACCGAGTAGCAGCGGGGAGCGGTTCACGTGGGTCACCAGAAACGGTTGCTTGCTGCGTGTCTGGGGCTTCCACACGTAAAAGCCACTCACCGGAATCACGCAGCGCCGAGCGTTGAACGCTTCGTGAAACATGGGGCGCTCACTCAGCGTTTCCGCTCGGGCGCAGTGCGGGGCGTGGTCGAGGACCTTGAGCCAGGGCGGCGTCAGCCCCCAAAAGAGCGGCGTGTGCGTTAACTGCCCCTGCTCTAAACGAAGGGCGGACACGGGCTGGCGCGGTGCTAAGTTGGGAGACTCGATGAGCAAAGCGGTGCTTTTGAGGTCTGGCGCAAGGCGGGCAAGGGATAGGCGCTGTACGTGTAGGCGTCCCGTCATGCCGGTCTCCTTAGGGCGCGATGCCTGCGGCGCTGATGCAAAATGGCAAAGGGAAGTCGTAATACGTTAAATGTCGCGTTTTAGTGTCGAAAACAGTGTTCGATGTAAGGTATCCTATCGTATACCTTGCTCACGCTAAAGCGCGAGGAGGCATTCTTCCCTGTTTGCCGCTGACCTGAAGAGATCGCCATGGCCCGTCCTAGACAGCATGCGCCCGATGCCCTCCACGCGCAGGTCATGCACGCTTGTGATGAGTGGTTGGCTAAGCAGCCAGTCCATGGTTTATCACTACGTGCTCTGGCCAGAGAGGTGGGCTGCGCGCCCAGTACGCTGCTAAAACTCTACGGCAGCTTTAACAATTTATTGCAGCACGTCAACGTAGAAACCCTCGCACGTTTGCAGCACACCATCACGAGTTTGGCTGAAGACGATCCCGAGCCCTGGCTGCGTTCTCTGGCGCATGCTTACTGGCGGTTCGCCGAGCAGGACTGTTATCGCTGGCAGCTGTTGTTCGACTATCCGCTGGCTCAGGAGGGTGAGCTGGACCAGCGTCAGAGCGATCTCATCGAGGCGCTGTTTACGCAGGTAGAAACCTCGTTAAAGCAGTATCAACCCGTTCTAGACGACTTGGAAGCGCGTCGTCTAGGCCGCACGCTCTGGGGCAGTGTACATGGCTTGGTGCAGCTTGGCTTGAATGAGCGGCTTGGCTATTGGCAGGGTCAGCAACTCAAGGTCGATGAACTCTTGGAGCAGCTCATGAGCACGGTGCTGGCTGGGTTGCGTCACCGGGGTGCCACGACGTGACATGGGGGATCAAGACCACCCGTTGCTTATTACGCCGTGTCATTTACCTGGCCATGCGCGGCTGTTATCGGCTATCTGTACACGGTCAATTCAATGTTCCCAAGCAGGGGGCGGCGCTGGTCGTGTGCAACCATGTGAGCTTCATGGATGCACTGGTGCTGGGCGGTGGAAGCCCCCGCCCGCTGCGCTTCGTGATGGACCAGCCTATTTTTGAATCCCGCTGGCTGAAGTGGTGGTTCCAACTGGTGGGGGCGATTCCGATTGAGTCGGAGCGCCACAGCCCCGGCGCGCTGCGGCGCACCCTGGATGAGGTGAGCAGGGCGCTGCGCCAGGGAGATATCGTCATGGTATTTCCAGAGGGGCGCTTGACCCCCGATGGGGAGATTCACACCTTCCGTCGTGGTCTCGAAACCATCCTCGCGCGTGACAATGTACCGGTGATTCCTGCCGGGCTGGCGGGACTATGGGGGTCGTGGACGTCCCACTACGGCGGCAAGGCGTTGAAAAAGTGGCCCTCCCGTTTTAGGGCGCCAGTGAGCCTGCATTTTGGCCCACCCATCGCCGTCCATGAGGTCGAAGGCGTCGCGCTAAGGCGTTTTTTAGAGCAGCGCGTTAGAGCATTGAAAGCCGCGGGCGACAGCGACATCGCTCGGCGCCCGTCGAAGCAGGCGGATTAACGGCGGGGCAGGCGTAGTTTTTGCCAGCAACGTGCCGATGTGATCAAGTTGTCGCGAATCTCCAGAATTTCCATCCGTGTATTGCCGATTTGCAGGCAGGCAGGGCCTTCTGGGAACGCCTCCAAGTGTTCGAGAATCAGCCCGTTCAGCGTCTTGGGGCCGTCGGTGGGTAGCTGCCAGCCAAGCATCTTATTGATCTCGCGGATGTTCGCCGTGCCTTCGATGACATGGCTGCCGTCGTCCTGCTGATGAATTTCGTCATCTTCGGAAACGTCGGTGGTGAACTCGCCGACGATCTCTTCGAGAATATCCTCCAGCGTCACCAGGCCCTCTACATCGCCGTACTCATCCACTACGATACCGATCCGTCGCTTCTGCTTCTGAAAATTCAGCAGCTGGGTATGCAGTGGTGTGGACTCGGGAATGAAGTAGGGCTCCCGCGCTTCTTGAACGATGGCGGCTTTAGTCACCTCGCTGCGGGATAAAAAGCGCGCAGCGTTACGCAGGTGCAGCATGCCAATGATGTTGTTGATATCGCCCTTATAGACCGGTAGGCGTGTGTGCTGGCTGGTCCGGATCTGGGTCAGAATGTCTTCCAGCGAATCGTCCAAATCGATACCCAGCACTTCGTGGCGGGGCACCATGATGTCGTTCACCGTCACATTTTCGAGGTCCAGAATCGATAGCAGCATGGCGCGGTGGCGGTAGGGGATTAGCGTGCCCGCTTCGTGCACCACGGTGCGCAGCTCGTCACGGGTAAGATTGTCGCCGCCGTTATCGACGCTTTTGACGCCCACCAGGCGTAGCAGGCCGTTAGACATTACGTTGACCAGCCATACCAAGGGGTAGAGCAGTTTGAGCAACGGTTCCAGCGCAAAGGACGTGGGGTACGCGATGCGCTCTGGCTTGATGGCTGCGTACGTCTTGGGCGTCACTTCCGCAAAGATCAGAATAGTGATGGTCAACAGCGCGGTGGAGATGGCGGGACCCGATACATCGCCAAAAAAGTGAATGGCGATGATGGTGGCAATCGATGCGGCTAGGTTGTTGACGAAGTTGTTGCCAATGAGGATGACGCCAATGAGACGATCGGGCCGGGTGAGCAAGCGCATGACACGCTTGGCTCTGCGGTCGCCGCTGTTGGCCTGGTGGCTAAGCCGGTAGCGGTTGATCGACATCATGCCTGTTTCAGAACTTGAGAAGAAGGCAGACAGCAAAATGAGTAAGGCTAGCAGGCCGAACAGTAACCCCAGGGGGAAGTCGTCGCTCAAGTCGAAAGTTCCTTTATGGCGTATGAAGCTCGATTTGTAGAAGGATGCCAGTAGCGTGTCAAGCATGCCGCCAGGGCTGCTTGACCGCAATGCCCGCAGGCTTAGCGGTTAAGCAGAATTTCCAGCACGAATTTACTACCAAAGTAGGCCAGCAGCAGTAGAGCACAACCGCCGAGTGTCCAGCGTACGGCGCGCATGCCACGCCAGCCAAACCGGTAACGCCCTACTAAGAGCGTAGTAAAGATGACCCAAGCGCCCAGCGATAGCACCGTTTTATGCACCAAGTGCTGGGCAAAAAGATTATCGAGGAAGATAAGCCCGCTGATGATCGATAGGGTGAGCAGCACGATGCCTGCCCACACCAGCTCGAACAGTACGCGCTCCATGGTGGTCAGCGGTGGTAGCGACTGAACGATGCCGCGAATATGGTGATGACGCAGCGCCTGATTCTGCAAGCCCACCAGCACCGCCTGAACTGCCGCAATGGCCAGCACGGCAAAGGCCAGTGCAGAGCTTACCGCGTGGAGCAAGATGCCCGGCGTCAGGCCGCTATGGCTACCCTGGCTGGGTAGCCATGTCGCCGCGATCAGCGCAATACCGGCCAGCGGAAAGAGAGCAATACCGGCATTCAGTACCGGTTTGAAGAGGCTGGCGACGAGCACCACGTTGACGGCCACCGCCATCAGTAGCGTGGCGCTGGTGGTAAATCCGGGGAGTAGTCCCGGAGATGCACCCACTAGTTTGACGACGACGGGGATGTGGAGCAGTAGGCCGAGTGCACCCAGCAGGCGCACCATCCCCTGGCGAGGTGGCACCCGGCGAAACAGCGTCATGCCCTGCCAGATGGCAGCGGCGACATAGAGTACAAAAGCGATCGTGGCGAACGGGAGCGCCTGCATGATGCTATCCATGCGCCTTGCAGCGCGTTGTTGAACAATAGGGCCAAATCGGCGACAACGTTTGCTGAGGGGCAACTTGCCAGCGCGCCTCAGGCTTTCTCCGTTCCCTCTAGAACGGCTACCCTACTATAACCAATCAAAGCGGCGTCGCACAGCCGTCGAGCGCCAACGCTGACGGCCATGGAGACTCAAGCCGCGAGCGCGTATAATTGCCGCCACATTCGTCCGGTGAATACGCCCGGCGACAGCGACGGAGGCAGAGGCCCCATGTTTCAGAATCTGAGTGAGCGTCTTTCCCAGACGCTGAAGTCGATCAAAGGCCAAGCACGGCTGACCGACGACAATATTAAAGATACTCTGCGCGAGGTGCGCAAAGCGCTGCTGGAAGCCGACGTGGCGCTTCCGGTCGTCAAAGCCTTCATCGAGCGCGTGCGCGAGCGCGCCGTCGGCCAAGAGGTGTCGAAAAGCCTCTCGCCGGGCCAGCAGTTCGTCAAAATCGTCCAGCAAGAGCTGGAAGCGATCATGGGCGAGGCCAACGAAGGCTTGAGCCTGAAGGGCTCGCCTGCCGTGGTGCTGATGGCGGGTTTGCAGGGGGCCGGTAAAACCACCTCCGTCGCCAAGCTGGCCCGCTACCTGCGTGAGCGCGAGAAGAAAAAGGTATTGGTGGTGTCGGCAGACGTCTACCGTCCGGCGGCCATCGACCAGCTCGAAACGCTGGCGAAAGAGGTGCAGGTCGACTTCTTCCCCTCGCGCTCCGATCAAAAACCGGTCGATATCGCCAATGGGGCCATCAAACACGCCAAGATTCAGTTCCACGACGTGGTGCTGGTGGATACCGCTGGTCGTCTGGCCATCGATGAAGCGATGATGGCGGAAATCCAGGCGCTGCATAAGGCGATCTCCCCCCAGGAAACGCTCTTCGTCGTCGACGCCATGACCGGCCAGGACGCGGTCAATACCGCAAAAGCCTTCCACGATGCGCTGCCGCTGACCGGTGTCATACTGACCAAGGCGGATGGCGATGCGCGCGGCGGTGCCGCGCTCTCGGTGCGCCATATCACCGGCAAGCCCATCAAATTCATGGGTGTGGGCGAGAAAGTCGATGCCCTCGAGCCTTTCCATCCTGACCGGGTCGCGTCGCGCATTCTGGGTATGGGCGACATGCTGTCGCTGATCGAAGAGGCCGAACGCACCGTCGATAAAGACAAGGCCGCGAAGCTCGCCAGCAAGGTCAAGAAAGGCGATGGCTTTGACCTGGAAGACTTTCGCGACCAGCTCCAGCAGCTCAAGAAAATGGGCGGCATGGGCGGTTTGCTAGGCAAGTTGCCCGGCATGGGACAAATGGCCGAGCTGGCGCAAGGCCCTGGTCCTGAAAAAGAGCTGGGCAAGCTGGAGGCGCTGATCAACTCCATGACGCCCCACGAACGCCGCAAGCCCGATATCATCAACGGCTCTCGCAAACGGCGTATTGCTGCTGGCGCAGGCCTTCAGGTCCCCGATCTAAATCGCCTGCTCAAGCAGCATAAGCAGATGCAGAAGATGATGAAGAAAGCGGGCAAGAAAGGCGGCATGCAGAAAATGATGCGCGGTATGTCGGGCATGATGGGCGGCGGTGGTGGTCCGGGTGGCCCCGGCGGCATGGGGGGTATGGGTGGCCCTGGCGGCTTACCCTGGCGCTAGTACCGCCTGGAGAGTGCGCTTGAGCGCGTTCGGCATGGTTGACGGCCTGTGAGTTTTCTGGCTATCAGGCTTTCCAAGCCGGGCGCATTTGCGTAGAATGCGGCCTCTTCATGCGTGGGTGTTGGGAAAATGCGCGTCAGCGTGGTCTCCGACACTGCCCAGTGAAGGTCCTGATGGAGTCTCGCCAACGCTTTGATAAGCAGGCGGTGCGCCAAGAAAACAGTATGACGAGTGTTCTGATAGCGGCTTGCGCTATGCCCCACTCGCGTAACCTCAACCGAAGGATAGTTATCGTATGGTTACCATTCGTTTGGCACGTGGTGGCGCCAAAAAGCGTCCCTTTTATCACCTGACCGTGACTGACTCTCGTAACGCCCGTGACGGCCGTTTCATCGAGCGTATCGGCTTCTTCAACCCGGTCGCCCGTGGTCAAGAAGAACGTCTGCGCGTCGATCTGGATCGCGTCACTCACTGGCAGAGCCAAGGCGCCCAGCTGTCTGGTCGTGTTGCCGAGCTGGTCAAGGAAGCGCGCAAACAGGCGTAAGCCTGTCGCACGCTGTAGCAATCGATGCTGTTGTAGCGGGAGTGGTCGTCGATGACGCGTTTCAATACTGGCCATACTGACGACACGCATGTGGTGCTTGGTAAGCTCACCAGCCCTCACGGGATCAAAGGGTGGCTGAAGGTGTACTCCTATACCAATCCCATGGACAGCATTCTAGAGTACCCCGAATGGTGGGTGCGCCAAGGGGACACCCTCACGCGCATGACCGTCTTGCAGGGGAGTCGGCAAGGCAAAGGGCTTGTCGTGCAGCTGAAAGGCGTGGATGACCGAACGGCCGCCGAAGGGTTGGCCCAAGCGGACATCCTGATGCCCAAAGAGGCGCTGCCCGAGCTTACCGACGACGAGTATTACTGGCATGAGCTCGAAGGCCTTACCGTCTTCACTCGGTCAGGCGAACGGTTAGGGCAGGTCAGCTACCTGTTCGAGACCGGCGCGAACGATGTCATGGTGGTACGCGGTGATAACGACGCAATCGACAAGCGCGAGCGGCTGTTACCCTTTTTGCCCGATGATGTGATCGTTGAGATCGACCTGGAAGATGGCCGTATGGTGGTCGACTGGGATCCTGAGTTCTGATGAGCCAAGACGCTTTGAACGAACGGCCAGCGGACGATCCAGCGGTGCTCGAAGAGGACGCGACAGACGTACCGGCGATGTGGATTGGCGTGGTATCGCTGTTTCCCGACATGTTCGATGCGATAACCCAGCAAGGTGTGATCGGTCGAGCGGTAGAGAAGCAGCGCATTGCCCTTGAGTTTTGGAATCCGCGTGATTACGCCACCGACCGCCACCGCAGCGTGGACGATCGCCCCTATGGCGGCGGCCCAGGCATGCTGATGAAGGTAGATACGCTCCGAGCGGCTATCTTTGATGCGCGCCAACGTGCCGAGCAGGCCACCGGCCTGACGCCAACGGTGATCTACCTGTCGCCCCAAGGGCGTCGGTTGGATCAGCAGGGCGTTCAAACGCTCGCGTCGGCAGGCCCGCTGGTCGTGGTCGCCGGGCGCTACGAAGGTATCGACGAGCGTGTGGTGGAGAGTGACATCGATGAAGAGTGGTCGATTGGCGACTATGTGCTGAGCGGCGGCGAGCTGCCCGCGATGGTGCTGATCGACGCAGCGGCAAGGCTGGTACCCGGCGTGCTGGGCCACCAGGATTCCGCTATCGAAGACTCGTTTAACGACGGTTTGTTAGACTGCCCGCACTATACCCGTCCTGAAGTGATTGACGGGCGCCGAGTGCCTGACGTGCTGCTTAGCGGAAATCATGCAGCCATCAAGCGCTGGCGGTTGAAGCAGTCGCTGGGGCGTACCTGGCAGCGTCGTCCTGATCTGTTGGCAGGACGTACTCTTAACGCCGAGCAGCAAACGCTGCTAGACGAGTTTATCGAGGAATACGCTTTGTCCTCTACGGCGGTTGCCCGCCCGTAGCACAAAGCGGCGGTGCAGGACGACGACAGCCGTGCGTACCTGCGTCACCCATAACGACTCCCGCGTAGCTCGCTTCGAGCGCCGGGATCACGGTTTGCCCCTTCCACGACTGCGTGGCAAGCCATTACGTTATTTAGGAGTATGAAGATGAGCAGCAAGAACAAGGTGATCCAGGCGATCGAAGCCGAGCAAATGAGCAAAGAGATTCCTGCTTTTGCACCGGGCGACACCATCGTCGTTCAGGTTAAAGTAAAAGAAGGCACTCGTGAGCGTCTGCAGGCGTTTGAAGGTGTGGTCATCGGTAAGCGTAACCGTGGCCTGAACTCCGCTTTCACCGTGCGTAAAATCTCCCACGGTGTTGGCGTCGAGCGTACCTTCCAGACCTACAGCCCACTGGTAGACTCCATCGAAGTCAAGCGTCGCGGTGACGTTCGTCAAGCCAAGCTGTACTACCTGCGTGAGCGTAGCGGTAAGTCGGCGCGTATCAAGGAAAAGCTGGCTTAATCGCCACTTTTTCTCGGGCGCCTGGCGCTCGGATACGGAAAACCCCGTCACCGCTTTGCGGGGCGGGGTTTTTGTTTATGGCTTTGCAATGAGACCGTTAGCCGATGAGCGTGATCGATGCGTATCTGGATGCTCTGTGGTTAGAGCAGGGCGCCAGCGACCATACGCTAGCGGCCTACCGTCGTGATTTGACCGCTTGGCAAGAGCAGCTCGAGCGCGATGATGAAACGTTGCTCACGGCGTCCCCCGCGCGGTTTGGCGCTTGGATGGAGCAGCGCCGCGAGCAGGGATACCAGCTGCGCAGCAATGCACGGATGTTGTCGTCGCTACGCAGTTTTTATCGCTGGGCACGACTGTGTGGTCATATCGACAGCGACCCGCTGGCCAACGTGTCGCTCCCCAAAGTGCGCCCCAGCCTGCCCGATACGTTGGAAGAAGACGAAGTCGAGCGTTTGTTGCTAGCCCCGGATGTGGGCACGCCGCTGGGTGTGCGTGATCGCACCATGCTGGAGCTGCTTTACGCCTGCGGGCTACGAGTGTCGGAGCTGGTCGGGCTGACCGGCGACGCGATCAACCTGCGCCAAGGCGTGGTGCGGGTACGCGGTAAAGGCGATAAAGATCGCCTGGTGCCCATGGGGGACGAGGCCGCTGCTTGGCTGGCACACTATATCGAAACGGCGCGGCCAACGCTGATGCAAGACCCCACACGCCCGGCGCTGTTCCCTGGTCGAGGCGATAAGGCCATGACGCGGCAAACGTTTTGGCATCGTATCAAAGCCCATGCCATCACGGCGGGCATTGCTCGGCCGCTTTCTCCTCACACGCTGCGCCACGCCTTTGCGACCCATTTATTGAATCATGGGGCGAATTTGCGGGTCGTACAGTTGCTGTTGGGTCATAGTGACCTGTCCACCACGCAAATTTATACCCATGTTGCCCAGGCGCGCCTGGAGCAACTGCATGCTGAACACCATCCGCGAGGTTAATCAAAGAATGCACCTACGTATGCCGACCGTTGCGAAATCCTGTGTTCCCTGGCTGGTGCTGGCGAGTAGTTTAATCCCTGCGGCTGCCTTCGCCGATGACGTGGCCGAACGCTTGGCTGACAGCTTGCAGGTGAACGGCCAGCCAATGCCGGTAGAGCAGGTGAGCGCCACGCCGATGGAAGGGATCTACCATGTACGCCTGGAGAGTGGTGAGTCGTTTTACGCCAATGCAGACGGTAGTCATTTTTTGGTAGGGGACCTTTATCAAAACGGGGATAATGGGCTGGTGAATCTGACCGAGCAGGCTCGCAACCAAGAGCGCGCAGCGGCGCTAGCGGCGATTCCCGAGAGCGAGCGCGTCGTGTTTAGAGCCATCGATGAGCCCAAGGCCACGGTGGTGGTATTTACCGACCCTACCTGCCCCTACTGCGAGCGCCTTCATGAGACCATTCCCGAGCTCAACGAGCGGGGAATTGCGGTACACTATCTCGCCTTCCCGCGGGCCGGGATGGGCAGCGGTGCCGCCGAGACCTTGCAGCAGGTATGGTGCTCCGACAACCGTAGCGAAGCGATGAATCGGGCCAAAGAGGGCCAGACGATCGCCGCTTCGGCCAGCTGCGACAATCCGGTGGCCGATCAATACGCGCTGGGGCAAGCGCTAGGGGTGCAAGGTACGCCCGCGATCATCCTGCCCGATGGGCAAATGGTGCCTGGCTTCGTGCCCCCCGAGCGGCTCGTGGCCATGTTAGGCTTGGAAGACGAATAACGTCACATGAGTGACGAACGAACACGCTGAGACACTGATTCAAGAAGCGGCACCTGCGGGTGCCCAACATGAAAGGGGACGTATTTTGAAACCGGTAAGAGTAGGCATTTGTGGGTTAGGTACTGTCGGTGGTGGCACCTTCAACGTATTGACGCGCAACGCGGACGATATCAGCCGCCGTGCAGGCCGCCCGATCGTGATCGAGCAGGTAGCCCACCGCAGTATTCATCCCGACTGCGACATTACCGGCATCAAAGCGACGACCGACGTGTTCGAAGTCGCCAACAACCCCGATGTGGACGTACTAGTCGAGCTGATTGGCGGCTACGATATCGCCCGTGAACTGGTGCTCACCGCGATTGCCAACGGCAAACACGTGGTCACCGCCAATAAGGCGCTGATCGCCGTCCACGGTAACGAAATTTTCCGTGCCGCCCATGAAAAGGGCGTGATCGTCGCCTTCGAAGCCGCCGTGGCGGGCGGCATTCCGGTCATCAAGTCGCTGCGTGAAGGTCTGGGGGCCAACCGTATCGAGTGGGTGGCCGGTATCATCAACGGCACCGGCAACTTCATTTTGACCCACATGCGCGACGAAGGCCGTGCCTTCGAAGACGTGTTGGCCGAAGCCCAGGCGCTGGGCTATGCCGAAGCCGACCCGACGTTCGATGTGGAAGGCATCGATGCGGCGCACAAGCTGACCATCCTGGCTTCCATTGCCTACGGTGTGCCGCTGCAGTTCGAAAAAGCCTTCACCGAAGGGATCTCCCGCATCACCGCCGAGGACGTGGAGCAGGCCGACAACCTCGGCTACGTCATCAAGCATCTGGGGATCTCCAAGCGCACCGATCAAGGGTTAGAGCTGCGTGTTCACCCCACGCTGATTCCCAAAGAGCGTCTGCTCGCCAATGTACACGGCGTGAAAAACGCCATTGCGGTGATGGGCGATGCGGTTGGTCCCACGCTCTATTACGGCGCGGGTGCCGGTGCCGAGCCTACGGCGTCAGCCGTGGTCGCCGATCTGCTGGACGTGGCGCGGGACATTGCCACCGACCACCACTACCGCGTGCCTTATCTGGCGTTTAGCGGCATCGACGAAGACGTTAGTCAGCTGCCGATCATGCCGATGGAAGAGATCACCACGGCGTACTATCTGCGCCTGCTGGCGGTGGACCGTCCTGGCGTGCTGGCCCGCGTGGCCACGATTTTGGCCGAGCAGGGCATCTCCATCGAGGCACTGATTCAAAAAGAGGCCACCGAAGGCGAACTGGTGCCGATCATTCTGCTGACGCATCGCACCAAAGAGAAGCAGATGAACGAAGCGATCCGTGAGATCGAAGCCATGGCGGATATTGCAGGCCCCGTCACGCGAATTCGCGTGGAAAGCCTGGACGAGGGAGAGTAACCGATGCGCTATATCAGCACGCGTGGGCAAGCGCCCGCGCTCTCTTTCGAAGAGGTAGTGCTCACCGGCATGGCCAGCGACGGCGGTCTTTACGTTCCGGAAACGCTGCCCGAATTCTCCAAAGAGGAGCTGGCCAGCATGGCCGGGCTCTCCTACGCCGAGATCGCCTTTCGGGTGATGAAGCCGTTCGTCAACGGTGAGATCGATGACGAGACCTTCCGCCGTCTGGTGACCGAGGCGTATGCCACGTTCAACCACGACGCGGTGGTGCCGTTGAAGCAGCTGGATGCCAGCCACTTCCTGCTGGAGCAGTTTCACGGCCCGACACTAGCCTTCAAGGACGTGGCGCTGCAACTGCTGGGACGACTGCTGGACCACTTCCTGAAAAAGCGCGGTGAGCGCGCGGTGATCATGGGGGCCACGTCCGGGGATACTGGCTCGGCGGCCATCGAAGGCTGCCGCCACTGCGACAATCTCGATATTTTCATTCTGCACCCCCACAACCGCGTCTCCGAAGTGCAGCGTCGCCAGATGACCTCGGTGCTTGCCGACAACGTGTTCAACATCGCCATCGAGGGCAACTTCGACGACGCCCAGGCGATGGTCAAGGCCAGCTTTGCCAATCAAGACTTCCTGAACGGCACGCGGCTCGTCGCGGTGAACTCGATCAACTGGGCGCGCATCATGGCCCAGATCGTCTACTACGTGGCCGCTGGCGTGGCGTTGGGTGCGCCCCAGCGGGAAGTGAGCTTCTGCGTGCCCTCGGCCAACTTCGGCAACGTCTTTGCAGGCTATATGGCTTACAAGATGGGACTGCCGGTGAAGCAGTTCATCATCGCCACCAACGCCAACGACATTCTGCACCGCACGCTCGCGGCCAACGACTTCTCCAAAAAAGAGCTGGCAGCCACGCTGGCGCCTTCTATGGATATCGTCGTGTCGTCCAATTTCGAGCGCCTACTGTTCGATGCCTACGACCGCGACGGGGCCGCCGTGGCCGCGCTGCTGGAGCGCTTCCAGCAAGCGCCCACCGCGCTTGCCGGTGCGCCGCTGGCCAAGCTGCGCGAGAAGTTCGCGAGCTACAGCGTCGATGACGAGACGATTCTGGAAGTGATTCGAGAAGCGCATCATCGCACCGGGGAAATTCTCGACCCGCACACGGCAACCGGCTACCGCGCGGCCGAGCGGGCGCGTGTGGATACCACCACACCGATGATCACCCTGGCTACCGCGCACCCGGCAAAGTTCGCCGAAGCCGTGGTGAAAGCGGGCTTCCAGGGCGTACCGCTGCCGACCCACATGGACGACCTGCTGGAGCGCGAAGAGCGCTACACGGTGTTGCCCGCCGAATTGAGCGCGGTCCAGCAGTTCGTTGCTGACAACCGCCGCTGAGGTGATATGACCCAGGTGTCACCCCTTTCGCAGCAGAGTCACCACCCTCGCTTAGAGCCTCGTCCCTTGGACGAGGCTGTCTATTTACGTGCCCAGTCAGAAGGACTGAGCGAGCTGCAGGCGCGGCTGTTGGCCTCGCGGCTGCCAGGCTATACCGGTGAGTTGGCGCCGCTGGTGTCACCGAGCCTGCGCTATCTCGTCCATCCTGAAAAACTCGCCGATGGCCGTCGTGCGGCGGAGCGCATTGCTCAAGCGGTCGCCGAGGGCGAGTCTATCGGTATTCTGACCGACTACGATGTGGATGGCATCACCTCCCACGTGGTCATTCGGCGCACGCTGGTCGAGCTGTTTGGCGTGCCCGAGCACAAGCTGCACAGTTTGATTGGCCACCGTATTCACGATGGCTACGGCATCAGCCTGCCGCTGGTGGATCGAACGCTGAGCTTAAAACCGCTGCCGACGCTGGTGATGACCGCCGACTGCGGCAGTTCTGACGAGCCGCGCATTGCGCGCTTGAAAGCAGCGGGTATCGATGTGGTGGTCAGCGACCACCACGCGCTGCCCCTGGAGGGCCCGCCGCCCTCGGCCTACGCCTGCGTGAACCCGACCCGCAGCGACTGCGCTTACCCGGATAAAACCATTGCAGGCTGCATGGTGGCGTGGCTGCTGATGTCGCTCGCCCGCGGCGTACTGGTGGATTGGGGAGCGTTGCCGGAGGCCACGCCGAAGCTCTCGCCGTGGCTCTCCTACGTGGCGTTAGGCACCGTGGCGGACTGCGTCTCCCTCGGCGGAAGCCCCGCCAATCGGGCGGTGGTGAGCTACGGCTTAACGCTGATCAACCGCATGGACGCCGCCTGCTGGCGGGCCATGGCAGCGCGCTTAGGGGCCGACAGCGTGCCCTTCAATGCCGAAACACTGGCGTTTCAGATGGGGCCGAGAATCAACGCTCGCTCACGATTGGACGACCCCTACGCGGCACTGCACTTTATGCTGGCAGAGAGCGACGGCGTCGCGAACCGGCAGCTCGAGGTGCTCGATCAGGATAACCAGTCGCGCAAGGCCATCGAAGCGGATATGGCCGAGGAGGCGCGGGCGCTCGCCGCACCTGCTTTGGAAGCCAACGAGCCTGCCGTCGTGGTGCTGCTGGAAGATGGCCACCCCGGCGTGCAGGGCATCGTCGCCTCGCGGCTGGTCCAGGCCTACGGGCGTCCAGCCGTGGTGCTGACGCGGGCAGCGGCACCTAATATGCTCACCGGCTCTGGGCGCTCCATCGAGGGGCTGCACCTAAGGGATGCCCTGCAGCGCACCTTCGAGCTTGCGCCCGAGGCGCTGCCGCGCTTCGGCGGGCACAGTGGTGCCGCAGGCGTCGGCGTGCCGCGGGAGCAGCTCGATACCTTCAAAACGGCGTTTTTGCAGGCGGTGAGCGAGCAGTTAGGCGATACACCGCTCTACCCGCGTCTGTGGACCGATGGCGAGCTCTCGACTGCCCAGCTCTCGTTGGCCACGCTGGAAGAGATCGAGACCTTGGGCCCCTACGGGCGGGAGTTCGATCCGCCGCTGTTCGAAGGGCGCTTTATCGTCGAGGCGTTACGCCCCGTTGGGGCGGAGGGTTCACACCTAATGATGGAGCTCTCCATGGGAGCGGTGACCCGCAAAGCGATCTGGTTTCGCGCTCTCACGCCGGGGGAGCTGCCCTCGTTTGGCGTGGGCGACACGCTGCACTGCGCGTACAAGCTCAATCGTAACCGCTGGCGGGGACGTGAGTCGCTGCAGCTGATGGTGGAGCACGCTAGCCCCGTTTAACGCTCTCCGCTATCCTCGCGTCCTTGGCCGCTCGAGCGGCCGCTCCAATAATCCCAAAAAAGGACGCTCTCATGCGCATGGAAGATCTTCCCAAGGACCCCCACAAGCCCTACGAAGACATCATGGCGATGTTGTTGGGGACGCTGTTCGTCGCACTCGGGGTGACGTTCTATACCCACGCGGTGCTGCTCACCGGTAGCACCGCAGGGATGGCGCTACTGCTCAATTACCTGACCGGGTGGGGTTTTGGCGTCTGGTTTTTTGCCATCAACCTGCCGTTTTACTATCTGGCGATCAAACGCATGGGGTGGAGCTTTACGCTGCGCACCTTTGTCGCCATTGGCTTGGTCTCGCTGTTCTCCGAGCTCACCCAGGGGTGGGTCGAATTTGCCAACGTGCCGTCGCTCTACGCGGCGCTGATGGGCGGGGCGCTGATGGGCATTGGCATGCTGATGCTGTTTCGCCACCGTACCAGCCTTGGCGGTATCAACATTCTCGCCCTCTACCTGCAGGACAAACACGGCCTGCGGGCGGGCTATGTGCAGCTCGGCATTGACGGCGTGATTCTGCTGATTGCCCTGACTCAGCTCCCCCTGGATCGAGTAGGCTACTCCGTACTCGGCGCGCTGATGCTCAATCTAATCATCGCTCTGAACCATAAGCCAGGGCGTTATATCGGGGTGAGCTAGCCGTGATGACGTAAAATCATCTAGTTAAGCCAAAACCACCAGACGATCAAGCCAATGATGGCAATACCCGCAAGGTTGATCAGTAAACTCATACGGCCTCCTGTTGGCTGGGCTTCCATAACCGCAGGCGGTTGGCGTTGCTGACCACGGTGATCGACGAGAGCGACATGGCCGCCCCAGCAAGGATCGGTGAGAGCAGCATGCCGGTCATCGGGTAGAGCACGCCGGCGGCAATTGGGATGCACAGCACGTTATAGCCAAACGCGCCGATCAGGTTCTGCTTGATGTTGGTCAGCGTGGCCCGACTCAGTTCGATTGCGGTGGCCACGCCGTGCAGCGAGCCGCGCATCAGCGTGATACCGGCGCTCTCCATGGCGATATCGGTGCCCTGGCCAATGGCAAAGCCGACGTTGGCCCGGGCCAGTGCGGGGGCATCGTTGATGCCGTCGCCCACCATGCCAACGACTTCGCCCACCGTTTGGCGGCGCTCGATCTCTGCATGCTTGTCATCGGGCGTCATCCCAGCCTTGAACTCGCTAATGCCGACTTCGCGGGCCACCGCAGCGGCGGTATGCTCGTTATCGCCCGTCAGCATCACCACGGTTAACCCATCATCCTGCAAGCGCTTCACGGCGGCCGCGGCATCGTTGCGCAGCGGGTCGCTAACCCCAAAGAGGGCAGCGAGCTTACCATTCACGGCTAAATAGACCAGCGAGCGCGCCTTGGCTTCTAGCTGGCGGATGCTCTCGTCTGCCGGGCAAAGGTCGACGCCAGACGCTTCCAATAAACGCGCATTGCCCAGCAGCAGCGTGTCATTGGCTTGGCTGGTGCCTTTCACACCGCCGCCGGTCACGCTATCAAAGCTAGCCAGCGTATCGGGGCGGGCGTCGTGCTCTTCGGCGTAGGCTGTCAGCGCTTTGGCCAGCGGGTGCTCCGAGCGGCTCTCTAGGGCGGCCACCCAGGCCAGCACTTGGGGGCTGTCGTTATGCAGCACCGTTGCCTCGGTGACGCGCGGTTTGCCCTCGGTCAGGGTACCCGTTTTATCGACCACCAGGGTGGTCAGGCGGCTCGCGGTTTGCAGCGCCTCGCCGCTGCGCACCAGTACGCCATGCTCGGCGGCTTTGCCAACGCCAATCATGGTGGAGATCGGGGTGGCCAAGCCCAGCGCGCAGGGGCAGGCAATGATCAGCACGGTCGTGGCAGTGACCAGCATATGAATGACCACCGGGGCAGGCCCCAGGTTGTACCAGGCAAGTGCCGTCAACACGGCCATGATCATCACGGCGGGCACGAACACGCCTGAGATTTTATCGGCCAGCTCACCAATTGGCGGGCGAGAGTTTTGGGCGCTGGCAACCTGTTCGGTAATGCGTCCCAGACGGGTATCGCGGCCGATGCGCGTGGCGCGGTAGACCAAGCTGCCGTTGCCATTCACCGTGCCCGCACTGACCTCGTCATCCGCCGTTTTGTGCACCGGCACGGGTTCGCCGGTGAGCATCGACTCATCGATATAGCTCTGGCCGTCGAGTACCACGCCATCCACCGGCAGCCGCTCACCGGGGCGCACGCGAATAGGGTCATCCAGCGCGACGTCGTCAACCGCAATCTCTTGTTCAACGCCGTTGCGTATCACCCGGGCGGTTTTTTCCTGCAGGTCGAGCAGCCGTTTAAGGGCATTGCTCGTGCGACCGCGGGCACGTAACTCCATGGCGTTACCCAGGAGAATCAACCCCACCACCATGGCCGACGCTTCAAAATAGATGCCCTGAGCCACCTCCGGCAGCCAGGGGGCGAAGAGCACCACCATCATCGAGTAGAGCCAGGCGGTGCCGGTGCCCATCGCCACTAGGGTGTCCATGTTGGCCTGATGATGCTTGAGCTGTTTCCAGGCGTTGGTGAAAAAGTGCCGCCCAGGAAAGGCCAAAATGGCGAGCGTCAGCAGGCCAATCACCAGCCAGTACAGGCGGCCCACGCCCATGGGGTGTGGGTGATAGACGAACATGCTCATCATCAGCGGAATCGATAGGGAGAGTGACAGCACGCTGCCCTTTAGGCGCTGGCGGTAGGTAACGGCCTCTTGCGCCTCGCGCGTGCGCTCGGCGTCACGCATATCCAGGATCGGTTCGGCGCGATAGCCCGCTTCGGCAACGGCGGCCATTAGCGCTTCCTGAGTAGCGCTGCCGGTGATGTGTGCGGTGTGGGTGCCGAAATTCACCGAGGCGCCGCTGACGCCGGGCGTGTTGGCAAGCGCTTTTTCGACGCTTTTGACACAGCCCGCGCAGGTCATGCCGCTAATTAGCAGGCGCTGTTGGGGCGCAGCCACGGGAGTGCTCTGTGAGTCGGTGGACGACGGCGCGTCCTGGTGAGATACGTCACTTGTGTCATTGCTGGGTGGGTAGCCCGCTTCGTTGAGCGCGCTATCCAGCGCTTGATCATCGAGGGAACTGGCCACTTCCAGACGCTTTTCTGCCGGAAAGCCCTCCACTTGGGCCGCTGGGTCATGCGCTTGAATGGCCTCGCGCATGCGCTTGACGCAGCCCTGGCAGTTCATGCCCGGCACGGTGCGAATCAGCATCATGGTTTGCTCGGTGTCGTGCTGCATGGGGCCTCCTCGGGAAAACTTTCGATCAAGCGGCACAGGCTGTGGCCATCCGGGGTGCCGTCGGGCATGTCCTGCCAACTTTCCAGTGCCTGTTCCATTCGCTGGGCGAGTGCTTCGAGTTCGGCAATGCGTGCGCGTATTTGCGGCAGCCGGTGAGCGAGCAGATCGCGTACCAGCGGGCAGGGGGAGTCGCCTTGGTCGGCATGGGCCAAAATGTCGCGGATTTCCGCGACGCTAAAACCCAATTTTCGCGCTCGCTGAATAAAGTGCAGACGCTCCAGGTCGTTATTAGAAAAGAGCTGGTAGCCGTTTTCAGGATGCCGACGGGGGGAGAGCAGGCCTTCGCGCGTATAGTGGCGTACCGTCTCAGGCGTCACGTGAGCACGCTTGGCGAGCTCCCCCACTTTTAAATCGCTCATTGGCATACCCAACCCCTGTGTGGTTAACGTATTGTGAGTGTAAAACCTTTGGGTAACCCATAGGTCAAGCGTTGCTGGTCACTCAGCCGAAAGGACTAAAACACTGATTTAAAACAGTCGTGCGACTAATGTATAAGCAAAAAACAAAATAAAACGCTCGTTTGCCCTTGAACCAAACCCGACATTGGGCGAAAACTGAGGTGTAAGAACAACGCGGGTGGATGGCAGAATCCGCCGGATCATCGGGAGAGAGGCCCACAATGCATAATAACTTCAAAAAACTAACCCTAGTGGCCGCGGTAGCAGCAGTAGCTTTTGCTAGCCAAGCCAACGCAGGCGGATATCAAATCAACGAGCAGAGCGTCAGCGGCCAGGGTTACGGCCATGCAGGACGCAGCTCCAACGTTCACGATGCCACGATCGTGTACGGTAACCCGGCAGGTATGTCGTTTCTCGACCGCGCGCAGATTACGGCGGGCGGTACTTTTCTGAGCGTCGATACGGATATTAGTAATGTGAGCGCTAGCCGTACGTTGGATGCTGGGGTTGCTCAAGGTGGCGCACCGAATGGTGTGCAGATACCTGTGGGTGGCATCCCAGGTACTAACGATGGCGATATGGTGCCCGGCACGCTGGTTCCCTTCGCGTTTTATGCTCATCCTGTCAACGAACAGCTGGCGTTCGGCTTTGGTGTCTATGCGCCGTTTGGTTCTAAAACCGAGTACGAAGATACGTTCCAAGGCCGCTATTTTGGCGACTATACCGAACTACGTGTCGTGAGCGCCCAGCCGACCGTGTCATACCGTTTTAACGATCAGTGGTCGGCCGGTATCGGTATTACGTATAACCAAGTAGAGGGTGAGCTGCGTCGCCAGTTGCCCACCAGCGCAGCCTTTAATGCAGCAGGCGACATCGACTCTCGGGTAGAGGGTGACGATGACGGTTGGGGATATAACCTGGGTGTTATTTATCAGCCGGTACCCGAGACCACGTTGGGCTTGACCTATCGCTCGGCAGTGGATTATGAGCTGGAGGGCACCTTCCAAGCCACAGACCCGCTGGGTAACGTCGTGCGTGCCGATACGGCGAGCCTGGACTTGACCACGCCTGAAACGGTCAACTTATCGTTGACGCAGCAAATGACGGATCGCCTGAAGTTGATGTTCGGGGCTTCCTGGGTGCGCTGGAGCCAGTTTGAAGAAATCTCGATTGTAGGCAGCCAGGGCAATGAAATTACCAACGAGCAGCAAAACTACTCGAATGCCTGGGCCTTTGCCACTGGCGGTGAGTATCAGTTAACGCCGACCTTAGCCCTGCGTGCAGGTGTGACCTTAGACTTCACGCCTACCAATGACCAAGACCGCAGCGTACGTATTCCGTCCGATGACCGGCGCATCTTCTCGCTTGGCGCAGGCTGGAGTCCGACCCCTGACTTGACGCTGGACTTTGCCTACTCCTACCTCACCGAGCGCAGCACCTTTGTTGAGCAAGATCGCCAAGACCTGCTTGCCAGTGCCCAAACCGGTGGTATTCCCGTCGGCGGCGCGACTTACTCAGCCGACTACAAAAACGAAGCCCATGGTTTCGGTGCCCAGTTGACCTATCGGTTCTGATCGACGCTCGCGCTTACTGATCGGTCTTCGACCTACTAACCCGGCTTCGGCCGGGTTTTTTACGTGATGCGCAACGGGCTGGGTGGGTGCGGTGAGCGCTGGGTTTCGTTACAATGCGTCCCAGAATAACGCCGCTGGGGTAGCTTGCGCAGGTGTCGACCACCTAACCGTGAGCTGCCACAGCGGCGCCTGTCTCTTTTACGCTACCATCCAGCGTGCAGGAGACGTCGTCCATTTACAAACCCAGTCACCGACCAAGGCCAAAGCGATCCATGTTGGAAACCAACCCGATTCATCACCAGATCAAGGACCTGTCTGAGCGGACAGACGTTCTTAGGGGGTATCTTTGACTATGCCGAGCGTAAAGATCGGCTAGAGGAAGTCTCCCGCGAACTCGAAGATCCCAACGTCTGGAACGACCCCGACTATGCCCAGAAATTGGGTAAAGAGCGCGCCACCCTCGAGGCCATCGTGGCGACTATCGACGAGCTGGACCAGGGGCTAGCGGATAGCCGCGACCTGCTGGAGCTCGCCGAGATGGAAGAGGACGAGGGCACCGTCGAGGAAGTACGCAAAGAGCTCGACGGCTTACAGGGCGCTCTGGAAAAGCTCGAGTTTCGCCGCATGTTCTCGGGAGAAATGGACGAGAACAACGCCTACCTGGATATTCAATCGGGCTCCGGGGGCACCGAAGCCCAGGATTGGGCCAACATTCTGCTGCGCATGTACTTGCGCTGGGCCGAGAGCCACGGGTTTAAAACCGAGATCATCGAAATCTCGGCGGGCGAAGTCGCTGGCATCAAATCGGCATCGCTGCATATTCAAGGTGACCACGCCTTTGGCTGGCTGCGTACCGAAACCGGCGTTCACCGTTTGGTGCGCAAGAGTCCGTTCGACTCCGGCGGCCGCCGTCACACCTCGTTTGCCTCGGTATTTCTGTCGCCGGAAATCGACGACAGCTTCGAGGTCGAGATCAATCCATCGGATCTGCGTGTCGATACCTATCGTTCGAGCGGTGCGGGTGGTCAGCACGTTAATACCACCGACTCGGCAGTACGGATTACCCACGAGCCGACCGGTATCGTGGTGGCGTGTCAGAGCCAGCGTAGCCAGCACGCCAACCGCGATTTCGCCATGAAGCAGTTGAAGGCGAAGCTGTGGGAACACGAAATGCAAAAGCGCAATGCGGCCAAGCAGGAGGCGGAAGACTCCAAAGCCGATATCGGTTGGGGCAGCCAAATTCGCTCTTACGTACTGGATGATCAGCGCATTAAAGATCTGCGTACCGGCGTTCAGTCCAGCAACTGTGACAAGGTGCTCGACGGGGACTTGGATCAGTTCATCGTCGCCAGCCTGAAGCAGGGTTTGTAATCTTTTTTAGCGTTTGAACAGAAATAGGGTGCCCGATGGCTAACCAAGACGCGTCTTCTCTCGATAACGAAAATCACCTGATCGCCGAGCGCCGTGCCAAGCTGGCGGCTCGCCGTGAGCGAGCGGCCGAGCAGGGCAAGAGCGCTTTCCCGAACGATTTCCGCCGCGACAGCCTCACCGTCGAGCTGCACAACCTGCTGGGTGAGAAAGACAAAGCCGAGCTGGAAGCGCTGGATCATCAGGCGTCGGTGGCCGGTCGCGTGATGCGCAAACGCGGTCCTTTCATCGTGATTCAGGATGTGGCGGGCCAGATCCAGCTTTACGTGGATAAAAAGGGGCTGCCGGAAGACGTCCTGGAAGACATCAAGGGCTGGGATATCGGCGACATCGTGGCCGCCCGCGGCCCGGTGCACAAATCCGGCAAGGGCGACCTGTACGTGATGATGGTCGAGGCGCAGCTGCTGACCAAGAGCCTACGTCCGCTACCGGACAAGTTTCACGGCCTGACCGACCAAGAAGCACGCTATCGCCAGCGCTACGTGGACCTGATCATGAACCCGCAGTCGCGTAAGGTGTTCGAGACCCGCGCGGCGGTGATCAGCTCCATGCGCCGCTTCTTTGAAGCCCGTGGTTTCATGGAAGTGGAAACGCCGATGCTGCAGCCGATCCCCGGCGGCGCGGCGGCGCGCCCGTTCATCACCCACCATAATGCGCTGGACATCGACATGTACCTGCGTATTGCCCCTGAGCTCTACCTGAAGCGTCTGGTGGTGGGTGGTTTCGAGAGAGTGTTCGAGATCAACCGCAACTTCCGTAACGAGGGCTTGTCCACGCGCCACAACCCTGAGTTCACCATGGTGGAGTTCTACTGGGCCTACGCGGATTATCGCGACCTGCTGGACATGACCGAAGCCATGCTGCGCACCGCCGCGCAGGAGGTGCTCGGCACCACCACGATCACCTACCAAGGGGTCAGCTACGATTTCGGCCAACCCTTCAAGCGCCTCACCCTGCGTCAGGCGATTCTGGATCACGGTGACGGCATCACCGACGCCGACCTGGATACCCTGGACGCCGCCCGTGCAACGGCGGAAAGGCTCGGCATCAAGGTGAAAGAGAGTTGGGGGCTGGGTAAAGTCCAAACCGAGATTTTCGAAGAGGTGGCCGAGCACCAGCTCGATCAGCCGACGTTCATCACCGAGTACCCGGCAGAGGTCAGCCCGCTGGCGCGGCGTAACGATGCCGACCCCTTCGTCACCGATCGCTTCGAGTTCTTCGTCGATGGCCGCGAGATCGCCAACGGTTTCTCGGAGCTGAACGACGCCGAAGACCAGGCAGAGCGCTTCCGCGAGCAGGCGGCCGAAAAAGACGCCGGTGACCTGGAAGCCATGTACTACGACGCTGACTACGTGCGCGCCTTGGAGTACGGCATGCCGCCGACAGCGGGCGAGGGGATCGGTATCGACCGGTTGGTGATGCTGTTCACCGACAGCCCCTCCATTCGTGACGTGCTGCTATTCCCGGCGATGCGTCCCGAAGTTGATTGACGTTAAACGTGGCGCTAGCGGACGAAAAGTTGGTAAGGGCGCGATTTAGCGCCCATAATGGTCAACGTTTCGACGGCGAGGAGAATCCCATGAAACTGCTTAATCGCTCTGCCCTGAGCGTCAGGCCGACCCAGACCTTCGTGGACTGGATCAATGCGCTCGAACCCACCATGGGAGACGACGACCTGACCCTGGACGACGTCGAACGTGAAAGTACGGTCTACCTGATCCCTGAGATGGATACCCCAGAGGCGCTGGAGACATTCGTTCGTGAACGTCACGTAGAAATCCTAGAAACCGAGCTGCGTGCTTGGGAAGAGGATGAGCGTCAGTGGCCAGAAAAACTCGACTGGTCGCTGTTTCAGGACTTCCTGCGCGTGGAGCATAGCTACCTCGCCATCGACCTGGATGACGAAACGGCGTTGGAAATCTCCGATGTCGATGACTCGCTGCTGCTCGACCATGAGCAAGATTAGCGTGCTAGTATTCTTATGCTAAGCGCACTGTAAAACCGGCTTCGGCCGGTTTTGCCGTTTCAGAGGGTGTTGTTCAGGAACTCATCACCATGCGACTGTTTGAAACTCGCCCCGGCGACGACGGCCTGCCTGGGCCCGAGCGCCTATTGGCCGTGCTGGCGCTCGTGACCGGCACGCTAATGGCGGTGGTCGATACCACCATGATCAATTTGGCCTTGCCCACCATCGCCGCTGATTTAGGCGTGTCGGCATCCCGGGCGGTGTGGATCACTAACCTGTTTCAGGTCGTTTGCGCGGCCTTTTTATTGGTGTTTGCCGGTGTCAGCGAGCTGATAACCCGACGACGGCTCTACCTGTTGGGTTTGGCCACCTTCGTAATGGCGGCACTCGGTGCCGCGCTGTCGCGTAACCTCGAAACGCTACTCGTGTTTCGTGCGCTGCAAGGCTTGGGCGCAGCGGCCACGCTCTCCATTGGGCCGTCGCTCTACCGCGCCATTTTTCCGTCCCGTCTGCTCGGCAGCGCGCTGGGGCTCAGTGCGCTGGTCGTGGCGGGCGGTTATGCCGCAGGCCCTACCCTCAGTGGCGTCATTCTCTCGTTCGCGGACTGGCCGTGGCTGTTCGCGCTCAACGTGCCGCTAGGGCTCTGCTCGCTCTGGCTGGCCCGCCGAGCGCTGCCGAGAGAGACCCCGCGCCAAGGTGGCTTCGATACGCTGGGGGCGCTTTACTCGATGCTGATGCTGGCGAGCTTTTTTATCGCCATGGATGCCGTGGGCCACGCCGCACCGGTGTGGCAAAGCGGCGGATGGGGGCTGCTGGCGGTAGTGGGCTGCGCGCTATTTGTGCGTCGCCAGCGGCGGGCGCCTTACCCGTTACTGCCGCTAAGCGTGTTTGCCGAAAAGCGTTTCACGCTGGCGGTGTCCGCGTCGGGGCTAGCGTTTATCGGCCAGGGACTCACCTTTGTGGCGCTGTCGTTCTTTTATCAGGAGCAGATGGGATTTTCGCCCTTGGAGACTGCGTGGCTGTTCACGCCCTGGCCGCTGGCGATCATGCTGGTGGGGCCGGTCGCAGGGCGTTTGGCAGATCGCTTCAACCCCAGCCTGCTGTCGAGTACGGGGCTGCTGCTGCTGATCGTCGGGTTGGTGGCGTTGGCGCTGGTGGACGAGAGTACGGGGGTCGCGGGAAGCTTGTGGCGAACGGCCCTTTGCGGGATTGGCTTCGGGCTTTTTCAGCCGCCCAATAACCGGGAAATGATGGGCAGCCTGCCGCCTGAGCGTAGCGCCAACGTGTCCGGCGTGATGAGCACCACGCGCACGGTGGGGCAGTCACTCGGGGTTGCGCTGGTCGGCGCGGCGCTGGCGCTTGGATCGCCCGTTCAGTTAACCCTCTGGTTGGGGGCAGGGACGACGCTGTTGGCATTGCTGGCAAGTCTTTCCCGTGTGTCGTTGGCCCAGCGGGCGCTCGTCGAGCGGAGGGCATCGTCTGTTGGCGAGTAACGGCGTACAATAGGGCCGTTGCTGACGGAAGGAGAGTCCCATGGCGATACAGACACAAATCGAGCAAAAGTTGGCGGCGCTAACCCCAGACGTGCTCCGAGTCGAGAACGAGAGCCACATGCACAACGTGCCGGCCAACTCGGAAACGCACTTCAAAGTGACCCTGGTAAGCGACAGCTTCGACGGTATGATGCCGGTGAAGCGTCATCAGCAAATATATGCCCTGTTGGCTGACGAACTCTCGGGCCCTGTCCACGCGCTGGCGCTACACCTTTATACGCCCCGCGAGTGGCAGGCGCGCGGCAGCGAGCGTCCCAACTCTCCCAACTGTCGTGGCGGCGGCCAGTGACCCAAGAAGTCACTCGTCGGCACTATCTGGATGCCATGGGCATTACGTCCTGGGCGTCCCGTTATCAGTTACCCAACGCCCTGCCCACTGACGTCTGTGAGTGGCAAGACGCACCGGCCAAAGCGGCACCGCGCGAGCGCTTGCAGGCGCTGCTCGACGACGCCCCCGCGCGCCAGCCCTCTCGCCAGCCCGGTCGTGAATCCGATCTTGCCCCCAAAGTCGCTGCGTCACCCTCGGCCGTCAAAGCGCTGCTGGGCCAGCCAACGCCCACAGAGCAGGTATCTCAGCCAGAGGCGAGCACAGAGCTTGAACCGACAACACAGGTCGAACGCGCCGAGCCACTGACGTTCAGCCTCTCCTGCGCTTGCATCGACGGGCGCTGGCTCAGTCTCTGTGAAGGCGAGATCTCGGCGGTCGAGCAGCAGCTGCTGGCCAACATGCTGCGTGCTGCGGGCATCGGACATGGCGAGCTGCCCGCGGTGATTCACTTCACCTGGCCGCCCATGGCCACTGCCTTCGAGCCTGAAGAGCCCCTTGAAGAAGCGCAAGAGGGCGTGGCAGCGTTTATTGCCGGTGCGGTAAGTCGGCAAGGTTGGCAATTAGAGCAGGTGCTTTGGTGGGGCGCTGAGAGCGCAACGCCCGATTTGGAGCGCGTCATCGCGCTCGATGGTGGGCATAGCGAAACGCTCGCGCTACCGGTTTGGCAAGGGCCCTCGCTGGCTGCGCTGACCCAAGACGCGAATGCCAAACGTGCGCTATGGCCGCGTTTGGTGGCTTTAGGCAAGCAGTGGGGCGATGCGTGATCGAGCGTTTGCGTCCGGACCATCGAGCTCCGCTTCTGAAACTGGAAGCCCTCGCCCAAAGCGGCGCCAGTGGCCAGCAGTTGGCGGAGGCGTTAGCCGATGACCAAACGTGGGTCTTGGGCGATTGGCAGGGCGACGTGCTCGCAGGCTATGCCGTGATCGCGCAACTCCCGTTCGATGCCGAGCTCCAGGCCATTGGCGTGCGGCCTGAGTGTCAGGGGCAAGGCAGGGCACGACGCTTGTTGGGTGAGGTCATTACCTTGGCCACACACTGGCAAGCAGAGCGATTACTGCTGGAAGTGCGCGCCAGCAATCTGCGAGCCATTGCGCTCTATCGGCAGGCAGGGTTTCAGGAGGATGGCCGTCGGAAGGGCTACTACCCGGCCGCCGACGGCGCGACCGGGCGGGAAGATGCGCTGCTGATGTCGCGAGCGCTGGCTTAGGAGGCGCTGCTGTCGTCCATGCCATCGAACTTGCTGAGGACACTCTGCAAGCGGCGCTCCCACTCTTCACGCTCTTGCTTTAGCTGCGCGTTTTCGTTGCGTAACTCTTCGTTTTCCAGCTTCATCATCTCCAACGCCTCGACGGTGTCGGTGACTTTTTGTTCCAACTGATTGAACAGCTCAAGGCTCATGCCTACCTCCAGTAACGAACGACAGGCGGCTGCCTGTCGCTATGTCATAAAATCGGGCGTGGTGCTTCACTCGTTGGGGCGAGCGTAACGCCGCTGTTACTTGTCGGCAAGCGCTTTAGGTGAGCAAGCGTCGATAGAGCCTAGCCATGCTTTCACCCGCCCGGGTTTCTCGGTGAAGCTGCCAATGGGTGGGTACTTCGGGCGTCAGGCCGTACTCGGTCTCCAGGTAGATCATCGCCTCGTTAGCGAGCCAACCGTTCGTCTCTAGCGCGCTGCAGCAATCCGCGGCCAAATCTTGATGAAAGGGCGGGTCGAGAAATACCACGTCCATCGGCTCTCCTGGCGACGCGACAAACGATAGGGCATCGGCGGTGATGACCTTGCCCAGCGCGGTTTTCAAGATGGTGAGGTTCTCGCGAATATGCGACGCCACCTGGGCGTCACGCTCGACGAAGGTGACCTCGGCGGCCCCCCGCGAGAGCGACTCGATGCCTAGTGCACCGGTGCCCGCGAATAGATCCAGCACCTGCTTGCCGTAAAGCGCTTGGCCGAGCCAATTGAACAGCGTTTCACGTACGCGATCTGGGGTTGGGCGCAGGCCAGGATGGTCGAGCACCGGCAGTTGGCGGCGCCGGAAATCACCGCCGATGATGCGCAGTTTTCCCGGCGGTTTGGCTTGGCCGCGAGAAGATGTCGATGGGCGCGAGGAGGCGCGCGAAGAGCGTTGTCGTTTCATGACGCGATTGTAGCGGGCTACTTATCCAAAGTCTTGGTCTGCGGTGGTAGGATAATCGCAATGTTCACCTATTTCGTCGGATGACCCCTATGTTCGGTTTTTTCAAACGTAAGAAAAAGCACGATTCCCAGCAGGAGCCTCAGGATGCCCAGGAGCAGCCTGCGCTGTCGGAGGAGCCCGAGGGCTCGACTGAGCAAGAGATTGCTGCGGAGGAGAGATCGGCACCTGCCAAAGCGCCTGCGGAACCCCCTGCGCCCTCTGAGTCGCTGGCAGACGAATCGCCCTCACATGCACCGGCATCCGTAGGTGACGCTGCCGAGGTGCTCGCCCAGGAGCAGTCGCCCGAACCGGTCGATAAAGAAGACGTTCAGCCCACCGGCGTCGATGAAGAGGTGACGCCTGCGTCGCTCATGGATACTGTGCCAGAGCCAGAGCCAGAGCCAGAGCCAGAGCCAGAGCCAGAGCCAGAGCCAGAGCCAGAGCCAGAGCCAGAGCCAGAGCCAGAGCCAGAGCCCGCCGCGAAGGCAGCCCTTCAGGAAAAGCCGGTGGCAGAAAAAGGCGAAAAGAGAGGCTGGTTTGCGCGCATCAAGTCTGGTCTAGGGAAAACTCGCGCCAACCTGACCGACGGCCTGGCCGATCTTTTCCTCGGCAAAAAGCAGATCGATGACGAGCTGCTGGAGGACTTGGAAACCCAGCTGCTCATGGCCGATGTGGGCATCGACGCGACGAGCGAGATCATCGAACGCTTGGAAGCGCGCGTCTCCCGCAAAGAGCTCAACAACCCCGAGGCGCTCTACCGTGGCCTGCAAGAAGAGCTGGCCGCACTGCTGGCCCCCGTGTCGACGCCACTCAGCTTCGAGAAAGAGCGCGACGGCCCCTTCGTGATTTTGGTGGTCGGGGTCAATGGTGTCGGCAAAACCACCACCATCGGCAAGCTCACCCAGCGCTTTCAGCGCGAAGGTAAGAGCGTCATGCTGGCCGCTGGGGATACTTTCCGTGCGGCCGCGGTCGAGCAGTTGAAGGTGTGGGGCGAGCGTAACCATGTGCCGGTCATTGCCCAGCATACCGGTGCCGATAGCGCCTCGGTGATTTACGATGCGGTGGCGGCCGCCAAATCCCGCGGTGTAGACGTGTTGATTGCCGATACCGCTGGACGACTGCACAACAAGAGTCATCTAATGGAAGAGCTGAAAAAAGTGCATCGAGTGATGCAGAAGCTCGATGACACGGCGCCCCACGAGGTCATGCTCGTATTGGATGCGGGCACGGGACAGAACGCCATTTCCCAAGCGTCGACCTTCAACGAAGCGGTGCCGATTAGTGGGATTACCCTGACCAAGCTGGATGGCACCGCCAAAGGCGGCATCATCTTTGCGTTGGCCAAGCAGCTCGAAACGCCGATCCGCTTTATTGGGGTGGGCGAAGGCCTGGATGATCTGCGCCCCTTCAACGCCGATGACTTCGTCAACGCGCTCTTCGACCGCCAAGGAGACGATGGCCACGCATGATAGCCTTTGAGCATGTGGGGAAGCGCTATGGAGGGCGCTTCGAGGCGTTGGCACACTTGAACTTTCGCGTCGCACGAGGCGAAATGGTCTTTCTCACCGGCCACTCGGGGGCGGGAAAAAGTTCGCTGCTGCGCTTGATCATGCGGTTGGAAAAACCCAGCCGTGGCCGGGTGGTGGTGGCTGGGCACGACATTGCCCAGCTCCACGTCAGTCAAGTGCCGTTCTATCGACGTCAGATAGGTGTGGTCTTTCAAGACCATCAGCTGCTGTTCGATCGTAGCGTGTTCCACAACGTGTCGCTGCCGCTGGACATTCAAGGTGTAGAGCCCCGTGAGGCAGCCCGGCGCGTGCGCGCTGCGCTGGACAAGGTTGGCCTGTTGCACCGTGAAAAAGCCCTTCCTATCGAGCTATCGGGTGGTGAGCAGCAGCGTGTGGGCATCGCCCGTGCTGTGGTCAACAAACCCGCGCTGCTGCTGGCCGATGAACCCACCGGGAATCTGGACCCCCAGCTCTCAGCCGATATCATGGCGCTATTCGAAGACTTCAATCGTATCGGCACCACCGTGATGATCGCGAGCCACGACTTGGCCCTGATTGCGCGCTTGCGTCATCGGATTCTGCGTCTGCGGGATGGCCGTCTAGTAGCCGATGAGGGGGCCGTATGAAGCGCTCGGCCACTCCTCGCCAAAGCGGCGCCGCCCCCCGTGCTGCCCGCGCGCCCGCAAAGCCCCATGCCCCTGTAACGGAAAAAACGCCCCGCGGTGGGGCTCGCTCGCAGCAAACACGTATGGGCAGCCGTCTGCGGGCCTGGGGGCGTCACCACCGGGCCATGGCGCTGGATAGCCTTTTTCGACTGGTGCGCTACCCGTTGGGCAACCTGCTGACCATGCTGGCCATTGCCATTGCCTTGGTGCTTCCCGCCGCTCTATGGCTGACGTTGGACAGCGCCAAGCTGCTGGATGCCGAGCTGGATGAAAGCGCGTCGCTCACCGTTTATCTCGATATGGGGATTGATGCAGCGCAGGCGGCTCGGATCGAAGAGGCGGTGAGCGCTGACGGCGGCGTGGCGCAGACGCGCATGATCAGCCCAGAGCAGGGCATGGCGGATTTCCAGCAGTCGTTGGGCATCGACGATACCCTGGCAGGGCTTGACGATAATCCGCTCCCCGCGAGTATCGTCATTTCCCCTCAAGATGTAGAGCCCGCTGCGATGGCTGAACTGGCCGAGCGGCTCGAGGGGGTAACTGGCATCGATGAAGTACGCGTCGATTTGGCCTGGGTCGAGCGGCTGCGCCATCTGGCGGCGTTGGGACGCCGCGTGGCGCTGGCGCTGGGGGTGCTGTTTGGTTTCGGTGTACTGCTGGTCGTCGGTAATACCATTCGCTTGTCGGTGGAGAGCCGACGCCGTGAAATCGAAGTGGTCATGCTGATCGGCGCAACGCACGCCTTCGTGCGTCGCCCGTTCCTGTACAGTGGAGCCTGGTATGGCGCTGGAGGCGGGCTCTTGGCGCTGGGTCTGTTGGCCTTGGGCAATCACTGGCTATCGCTGCCGGTGGCGGCGCTCGCGGCAAGCTATGGCGCTAGCTTCACCTTGCCGCAGTTGGACGTGACAGGCTCTACAATTCTGCTATCTTGCAGTACACTACTTGGCTGGCTGGGAGCTTGGCTTGCCGTCACGCGCCATCTTTCCAGCATACGCCCGCGCTGAGCATGCGTCTGTCGCGTTGTCATCTTCACGTTATAGGCAGTACATAGACTCCGCGATATTGTCCATGTGGGCAGTCACGGGAATTTCTACCCCCGTGGCGTGATCGATGCCAACTGTGCGTCGATCGTTTGAACCTTTGGGTTCGACTAAGGTCTTAAGGTTAACGCAAGACGTTTGGCTGCGCACATTCACGCGACGCCAGCACGTCAACCACGATAGGTTTTAAGGGAGACCATCTGCACATGAGCACTAGTCTTCTACCGGTGGGACAGCTTTCACCAGGCAATGACCTGGGTGGCTACATTCAAGCGGTGAATGGCATCGCGGTGCTGAGCGTCGAAGAGGAGCGCGAGCTGGCGTTCCGTCTTTACGATGAGGGCGATCTAGAGGCAGCACGTCGATTGGTGCTATCGCACCTTCGTTTCGTGGTGCACATTGCTCGCAGCTACTCCGGTTACGGTCTGCCGCAAGCGGACTTGATTCAGGAAGGCAACGTCGGTTTGATGAAAGCCGTCAAGCGCTTCGATCCCAATCAAGGGGTACGCTTGGTGTCGTTTGCCGTGCACTGGATCAAAGCCGAAATTCATGAGTTCGTGCTGCGTAACTGGCGTATCGTCAAAATCGCCACCACCAAGGCGCAGCGTAAGCTGTTTTTCAATCTGCGTAGCGCGAAAAAGCGTTTGGCATGGCTGAACAACGACGAGGTCGACGCAATTGCCAAAGATCTCGACGTGAAACCGGAAGTCGTGCGCGATATGGAAGGGCGCCTCTCGGCATTCGACGCAGGGTACGACGCATCGCCCAGTGACGACGAAGAGAGTACGTATCAAGCGCCAGCGTACTTCCTCGATGACGCTTCCGCTGACCCGGCGACACAGCTCGAAGACAGCGACTTCGAGGAAGACGCCACGCGCCGTCTTCAACTGGCACTCAAAGCGTTGGACGAGCGCTCGCGGGACATTTTGCAGCGCCGCTGGCTCACCGATGACAAAGCCACGTTGCACGATTTGGCCGACGTGTATGGCGTTAGCGCTGAGCGCATTCGCCAGCTCGAAAAGAACGCCATGAAGAAGCTACGTCAGAAAATGGGCGACGCGGCCATCGCTGCGTAACACTCACGCCTCACGCAGGAAAACGCCCCGCCGGTATCGTTACGGCGGGGCGTTTTCATTTGCTTTGTGCATGTGCTGAGAGCACGCGCCTCATTATGCGGGTTGGGAAGCGTTTCTAAATAGCTGGCCCGAGAGTAGCGTCCACTGATCCTCCCAATACTCGGTAGGCAGCCGCTTGAAGTCGCTGCGGACGTATTGCGAAATACGCCCTTCGGCCTGGGCGATGAGCAGGTTGGCCGCTGCCGAGGCGGTGATGCTGGTGCGCTGCCCTTCACGCAGCTCGGCCTCACGGAGCACCTGCTTGAGCTGCGTTTCCAAGCGCTCGAAGAGCTGGTGTACCCGCTGGCGCAGCCGAGCGGTCTCTCCAGTGAGAACATCGCCGCCCAGTACCCTGGCAAGCCCAGGGTTCTTCTCGGCAAACCCGAGCAAGAGCGAGAGAATCGTCCCGCAGCGGGTCGTGGCATCAGGAATATCGTCGAGAATGCGGGTGATCCTGGCGAAAATGCTCTCTTCGATGAAGTCGATCAAGCCTTCGAACATGCGCGCCTTGCTGGGAAAATGGCGATACAGCGCTGCCTCGGAAACGCCCACTTGCCGCGCCAGGGCGGCCGTGGTGATGCGTTTACCGCTATCTTCTTCCAACATGATGGCCAGCGCCTGCAGTATCTGCTCGCGGCGGCGAGGTTTGCTATCGTCACTCATGACTCGTGCCCTCCGTCGCGATTAGCCTGCGTCAGTGATCAGGGTGCCTACCCCGGCGTTGGTAAAGATTTCCAGCAGTACGGCATGGGGCACGCGACCATCGATGATGTGGGCGCTGTTGACACCACCTTTCACCGCGTCCAGTGCACAGCGGATCTTGGGGAGCATCCCGCCGTAGATGGTGCCGTCGGCAATCAAGCCGTCTACCTGAACGGTCGTGAGTCCGGTCAATACCTTACCTTCGCTATTCATCAAACCCGCCACGTTGGTTAGCAGCATGAGTTTTTCGGCGTTCAGCGCTTCGGCTAGCTTGCCTGCTACCAAATCGGCGTTGATGTTGTAGCTGTTGCCTTTGTCATCTACCCCGATAGGTGCGATGACCGGTATGAAATCACGCGCGGCCAACATCTCGATGAGATCGGTAGAGATCGACTCCACCTCGCCCACGTGGCCAATGTCGATGATCTCCGGCGCGGTCATTTCCGGACTTTGATGCTCTACTTTGAGCTGGCGGGCGCGAATTTGGGCACCATCTTTCCCTGTCAGGCCAATCGCTTTGCCGCCGCTTTGATTGATCAGGTTGACGATGCTCTTGTTGACCAAGCCGCCCAGCACCATCTCGACCACGTCCATGGTCTGCGAGTCGGTGACCCGCATGCCGTTGACGAAGCGGGATTCGATATTGAGTTTCTCCAGCAGACTGCCAATTTGCGGCCCACCGCCGTGTACCACCACGGGGTTGATGCCGACCTCCTTCATCAGCACGATGTTACGAGCAAATGAGTCGATCAGCGTATCTTCGGTCATGGCGTTGCCACCGTATTTGACGACGACGGTTTTGCCGGAGAATTGCTGAATGTAGGGAAGCGCTTCTGACAGCACCTCCACGACGACCTGAGGGTCGCGACTAGCTGAACTCATGACGATGTCCCTTGGCTCTTTTTTAATGTCTGTTGCATGGCTGTGCGCGGCTGGCAATCACAGCGTGTTTAACACGTCGCGCGTTCTAAAGGCGCGATCATGTCGTTGTGGTGGCCGGTATGGTCAGTGTCGGTGCGATGCCGTTGAGCGCTTCGGCAAAACGCCCACGGATGCGAGCAAGTGCAGCGCTATCCTTTCCTTCGAAACGCAGCACCAGGGCGGGCGTCGTATTCGAGGCGCGGCATAAACCCCAGCCGTCGGGGTAATCGACGCGAATGCCATCCAGCGTGGTTTTGATACCTTCGCCGAAGTCGCCCTCTCTGGCAAGCGTCTCGATAATGGTAAATTTTTTGTCATCGGCCACGCTGATGTTGATTTCGGGCGTGCTCACATCCTGAGGAAATTGGTCGAAGAAGGTATCCGCATCCCCTGGGAATTGGGCAAGAATCTCCAGCAGCCGGGCGGCTGAGTAGAGACCGTCGTCAAAACCGTACCAGCGCTCTTTGAAAAAAAGGTGGCCACTCATCTCACCGCCGAGCAGTGCCTCCGTCTCTTTCATGCGCGCTTTGATGAGCGAGTGCCCGGTGCGCCACATCTCGGGTTCACCTCCAGCCTCGCTAACCACCTTGGCCAAGTTGCCGGTGCACTTGATATCGAAGACCACCTTGGCGCCAGGGTTGCGCGACAGCATATCGGTGGCAAAGTGCATCATCAGGTGGTCGGGGTAAATCATGCGCCCACGAGGCGTCACGACGCCCAGGCGGTCACCATCGCCGTCAAAGGCCAGGCCGATGTCGGCTCCGCTGTGTTGAACGTGGTGAATCAGGTCTTGCAGGTTTTCAGGCTTGCCGGGGTCGGGGTGATGATTAGGAAAGCGCCCATCGATCTCGGCATAGAGCGGCGTGGTCGTTACTCCCAATCGCTCGACCAACTGCGGGCCTAGCTCGCCAGCCACCCCGTTGCCGCAATCCACCACGGCGCTAAGCGGGCGCGTTACCTTCACATCACTCAAGATGCGTTCCAGATAGGTGGCGCGCAGATCGTGGTGGCGCACGCGACCGTCGCCTTGGGTGAAGTTACCTGCTTGAATGCGCTCAAAGAGCGCAGTAATTGCGTCGCCCGATAAGGTGTCGCCCGCCAGGACGATCTTGAAGCCATTGTAATCCGGCGGGTTGTGGCTACCGGTGAGCATCACGCCTGAGCAGCTCTCTGCCAGCGTGTGAGTGGCAAAATAGAGAACCGGCGTGGGCACCATGCCGATATCGATCACGTCTCTTCCCGCGGCCTGCAGGCCGCGAATGAGCGCCGCCTGCAGGCGTGGCCCAGACGTGCGGCCGTCCCGCGCCACAATCACCGTGTGTTCGCCGCGAGCGGCCGCTTCGGAGCCGACGGCGCGGCCAATCAGCTCGGTGGTGGCATCGTCGAGCGTGTCATCGACGACGCCGCGAATGTCATAGGCGCGAAATATCGAAGCGGGTACGGTCATCATCGATCCTTGAAAAGGCAAAAGGGGGACTCGTAAGGCGAGCTATTGGCGACCGGTGCTGCCGAAACCGCCGCCGCCGCGGGAGGAGTCGTTGAAGCGCTCGACGATGTCGAGGTCGGCCTGCACCACGGGCACCAAGACGTACTGGGCCAGCCGCTCGAACGGCGTCACGGTGAAGCTGTGTTGGCCTCGGTTCCAAACCGAGATCATCAGCTCTCCCTGATAGTCGGAGTCGATCAAACCCACCAGGTTGCCCAGTACGATGCCGTGTTTATGGCCCAGGCCCGAGCGTGGCAAAATCATGCCCGCTAAGCCCGAGTCTTCAATATAGATGGCAAGCCCGGTTCGCACGAGCTGGCATTCGCCGGGGGCGAGCGTCAACGGCTCATCCAGCAACGCCCGCAAGTCCATGCCCGCAGAGCCTGTCGTGGCATAGGTGGGGAGATAGTCGTGGAGGCGCTCGTCCAGGACGTTGCACTGTAGGCGAGGGCGGGAACTGCTCATGGTTAGGCTCCAGAAGAGGTCAAAGAGAGGTGGGTGAGGGCGTGCCGAACGATCAGCGCGGCCAGCTGCGTTTTAGGCTGTGGCGGTGCGACGAGTCGGTCACTGCCGTCGGATGTTCGCCATAGCAGCAGCGCCGCGTTGTCGTCGCTGCCAAATCCCAGCCCCTGTTGGGAAACATCATTAGCGACGATCATATCGAGCCCTTTGCGGGCGAGCTTATCCTGGGCGTAACGCTCGATGTCTTGGGTCTCGGCGGCAAAGCCCACGACAAAGGGGCGCTGGCCGTCCGGTAGCGCCGCCACATCGGCAATGATGTCGGGATTTTTCACCAGCGTGAGCGTTAGGGTGTCCTGGTCGTCGGTTTTTTTCAGCTTGTGCTCGGCCGCGTTGGCGGCGCGGTAGTCGGCTACCGCTGCGCAGCCAATGAACAGCGCGGCGGTTGGCGCGAGATCGAGCGCTGCCTCGTGCATCTGCAGGGCCGTGTCGACGTTGAGCCGCTCGACGCCTGTCGGCGTGGGTAGGTTCACCGGCCCGCTGATCAGCGTCACTCGTGCGCCTTGCGCGGCCGCCTCGGCCGCCAGGGCATAGCCCATCTTCCCCGAGCTGTGATTCGACAGGTAGCGGACAGGGTCTAGCGCCTCCCGCGTGGGTCCAGCGGTAATCACGACATGGGGGGCGCTGGCCGAGGGGGTAATGGGCGGTGCAAAATGGCGGCTCACGGCCTCCAGAATCTCATCAGGCTCGCTCATGCGCCCTGGGCCGACATCGCCGCAGGCTTGATCGCCCGCAGCAGGGCCTATCAGCTGCCAGCCGTCGCTGGCCAGCTGTGACACGTTGCGCTGAGTGGCGGGGTGGCGCCACATGGCTTGATTCATCGCTGGCGCGATGAGGCGCGGCGCCTCGGACGCCAAACAGAGCGTGGTCAATAAGTCATCCGCCATGCCGTGCACCAATCGTGCGATCAGATCGGCCGTGGCGGGCGCGATCACGATGGCGTCGGCCCAGCGGGCCAGCTCGATATGGCCCATGCCGGCTTCCGCTTCTGGATCTAGCAGCGACGTACGCACCGGCTCCCCCGAGAGCGCCTGAAGTGTCAGCGGCGTAATGAAGGCCTGAGCGCCCTCCGTCATTACCACGCGAACCTCGCAGCCCGCCTGCTTGAGCAGTCGTACGATCAGCGCGCTTTTATACGCCGCAATGCCCGCGCTAACGCCGAGCAGCAGGCGCTTACCCGCAAGTGACGACGTACGTGATGACATACGTGATGACAAAGGGGAATGCGAAAATGAGGCCATGGTCGGCAGTCCAGTGTGACGATCAACAAGGCGCTTACCATACCATTTGACCGATTATTTTGGCATGCTCGGCAAATGTAGGGGCTAGGTATAGTGAGGCGGCGCCATTGAGTTGGCGTTTGAAGGCGGCGCTCTCTCTTTAACTAGGCCGATAACGGCAGTGCATGGGCAAGGAGGCGTGGATGGGAATCAATCATTGGCCCGAGGGGGAGCGGCCGCGGGAAAAACTGCTGACGATGGGCGCGCAGGCTCTCTCGGATGCTGAGCTTCTCGCCATTTTTCTGCGCGTTGGCGTACAAGGACGCTCTGCGGTGGATTTAGCGCGGGACTTGCTGACCAGCTTTGGTGGTTTAAGGCAGTTGCTGGAAGCCGACCAAGCCCAGTTCTGTGCCGCTCGGGGATTGGGGGATGCCAAGTTTGCTCAGCTACAGGCCACCCTGGAGCTTTCGCGGCGTCATTTGGCCAGTCAGCTGGCCCGGGGTAACGCGCTGACGTCGCCAGCGCTGGTGCGTCACTATTTGAGTTCTCAACTCCGTCACTTGGGACACGAGGAGTTTGCGGTCCTTTTTTTGGACACTCAGCACCGAATTATTCGCTATGAATCCCTATTTCGCGGTACCCTAGACAGCGCATCCGTTTATCCCCGCGAAGTTGCCAAGCGTGCGTTGGAACTACACGCTGGTGCTGTCATCCTGGCCCACAATCACCCCTCGGGTGTAGCGGAGCCCAGTGATGCCGATCGACGTATCACCGAGCGCTTGAAAGATGCCCTTGCACTCTTTGACGTGCGGGTTCTCGATCATTTCGTGGTAGGAGACGGAGACGTGGTGTCCTTTGCCGAGCGTGGCTGGCTATAGTCATCAACTCAGCAGGAGAAAACGCGCGGCGGGTCGTAGGGCCGATGCCCCTTTTCTAAGTAAATTGTCCAGAAACGCGCTTTTTTGGCCTTTTTGGGCGGTTTCGCTTGCTGGTAGCCAGGTGCTCTGGTATAAAGTGCCACCTTTGAACTTGGGTTGAATAACGGATTTGGGTACAGCTAGGCGGTTAACTGCGTCGACTCCCTCCCTGCTCCGGTTTGCCCGACAGTTTTGAACAACTCGCCAAGCGGTTGGAGGCTCTCATGTCCAAAGTATGTCAGGTTACCGGCAAGCGTCCGGTAACTGGTAACAACGTTTCTCACTCCCAGCGTAAGACACGTCGTCGTTTCTTGCCGAACCTGCACACCCATCGTTTTTGGGTTGAATCCGAAAACCGCTTCGTCAAGCTGCGCGTTTCCTCTAAAGGCATGCGCATCATCGACAAGAAAGGTATCGAGACGGTTCTGGCCGATATCCGCAAACGCGGCGACGCAATCTAAGCGAGCTTTTGCTACGCACTTTTGGGAGAGTTAAACCATGCGCGATAAGATCAAGCTGGTGTCTAGTGCCGGTACTGGCCATTTTTACACCACTGATAAGAACAAGCGGAACACCCCGGATAAGTTCGAATTCAAGAAATACGACCCGGTGGTCCGTAAGCACGTTATCTACAAGGAAGCCAAGATCAAGTAATCGCGGTTACGATGATCGGCTTTCACCGCAGGCGAGCGCCTGTTGAAAAACCCGGCCCAAAGCCGGGTTTTTGCATGTCTGTCGTTAGGGCGCTGACGGGTCATCTGTCATGGCGCTGTCATCATAGGCTTTCATCATGCCCGAATTGCCTGAAGTAGAAACCACGCGACGTGGCATTGCCCCCTATATCGAAGGGCAAGAGATTACCGAAGTGCGGGTGCGCCAGCCGCGCCTGCGGGTGCCAGTGCCTGACGATCTGGCCGATCGGCTGATCGGCGCGCGCGTCGGCGAGCTTTCACGCCGTGCCAAGTATTTGCAGATGCCGCTGGCCACACCCAAAGGCAGCGCCACGCTGCTGTGGCACCTGGGCATGTCGGGAAGCCTGCGTATTGCGCGCCTGGGCGACGTGCCCAAAAAACACGATCATGTGGACGTCGTGACGGCTAGCGGTTACGTGCTGCGCTATCATGATCCGCGGCGGTTCGGTTTCGTCGATTGGCGGCAGGGCGACGGCAGTCGCGATACCCGCCTTGCTCACTTGGGGCCCGAGCCGCTCAGCGAGGCCTTCGACGGCCAGTGGCTCTACCGCTTGTCCCGCGACAAGCGCGTAGCGGTCAAGCCTTTTCTGATGGATAACCGCGTGGTGGTGGGCGCGGGCAATATCTACGCCGCCGAAGCGCTGTTCATGGCGGGCATCGACCCGCGCCGTGCGGCGGGGCGTATTTCCCGAGCCCGCTACGATGCGCTGGCGGCCGCCGTGAAAGAGGTGTTGGCGGCGGCCATCACCCAAGGCGGCACCACGCTGCGCGACTTTGTCAGCGGCCAGGGCGAACCCGGTTACTTTGCCCAGCGGCTGAACGTGTACGGTCGCCACGGGCAGCCCTGTCTACGCTGCGGCAGCGAGCTGAGGCGTATTACCCTGGGGCAGCGGGCCAGCGTGTTCTGCCCCGGCTGCCAGCGCTAATCGCCGCCTCGCGCGGCGACCCGTTTTGCTTATTCGAGCAGCGCTAGAGCGCTGCCGCCTGCTTTTTTGGAGATTGTTGTGACTCAACGCCTGCGCCTGAACAAGAACGCCGATCGCCGCTTGAAGGCGGGCCATCTGTGGATCTACTCCAACGAAGTCGATATCAAAGAGACGCCGCTGAAAAACTTCGAAGCGGGCGAGTCTGCCCTGGTCGAAGCCTCCAACGGCAAGACCCTGGGCGTTGCCTACGTGAACCCGCACTCGCTGATCTGTGCGCGGATCATGTCTCGCGATCCGGAAATGCGCCTGGACCGCTCGCTGTTCGTGCACCGCTTCAATCAGGCGCTGGCGCTGCGCCAGCGCCTCTTCGACCAGCCGTTCTATCGGCTGATACATGGGGAAGGCGACCTGCTGCCGGGGCTAGTCATCGACCGCTTTGGCGACGTGCTGGTGGTGCAGCTCAACACGGCGGGTATGCAAGCATTGGCGGAGGAGATCGTCGATGCACTGGAGAAAGTCGTCAAACCAAGCACGATCGTGTTTCGCAACGACACCGGTGGCCGCCGCCAGGAGGGCCTGGAAGCCCATGTGGAGGTGGTCAAAGGCACGCTACCCGATGAAGTGCTGCTGGTCGAGAATGGCGTGACCTTTGCCGTCCCGGTGCTGCATGGCCAGAAAACCGGCTGGTTCTATGACCATCGTGTCAACCGCGCCTGGCTCAACGGCCAAGTGGCTGGCAAACGCGTGCTGGACGTCTTCAGCTACGTGGGTGGCTGGGGCGTCCAGGCAGCCGCCAGCGGCGCCTCCGAAGTGCTCTGCGTGGACGCCTCGGACGCGGCGCTGGAGCAAGTGGCGCGCAACGCCGAGCTGAACGGTGTCCAAGAGCAGGTGGCCATCGGCGAAGGCGACGCCTTCGAAGCCCTGGCGGCGCTGAAGGCCGATGGCGAGCAGTTCGACGTGGTGATTCTCGATCCGCCGGCGTTCATCAAAAAGCGTAAGGATATCCCCAACGGTGAGCGCGCCTACTCGCGTCTCAACCGTGAGGCGATGCGTCTGTTGGGCCGCGACGGCCTGCTGCTGTCGGCGTCGTGCTCCATGCACTTGGCGTCCGAGCGGTTGGTCGACGTGGTGCGCGGTGCGGTGCGCCATCAGGATCGTCACGGACAGGTCATCTTCCAGGGCCACCAAGGGCCGGATCACCCGGTACACCCGGCCATTCCAGAAACGGCCTATTTGAAGGCGCTGGGTGTTCGCGTATTCCGCGATTAATCATCCGCAAATCGTCGTCATGAGGTAGGTAGACAGGGAGCGAGTCACATGGAGTGGGCACTGCCGGACCCGTTTGTGATTGACCTGGAGGTGCTGCCAGAGGCGATCGATGCCTACCAGCACGTCAACAACAGCGAGTACTTGCGTTGGGTCGAGCAAATTAGCTGGGCCCACTCCGAGGCATTGGGGCTCTCTCTCGAGCGTTACCGAACGCTGGATAGGGCGATGGTGGTCCATCGTCACGAGCTGGACTACCTCGCGCCAGCCTTTTTAGGGGATGCGCTGCAGCTCGCGACCTGGATCGTCGCGTGCGACGGGCGTTTTAGTCTGACGCGTCGCTTCCAGCTCAAGCGTGTCGACGATGGCAAAACGCTGCTCAATGCCCGTACTCGCTTTGCCTGCGTGGCACTCTCCAGCGGTCGTCCAAAGCGCCTGCCCGAGGAGTATCAGCGTCTCTATGGTAGTGCGGTAGTAGAGGAAGGGTGATGCGCTACTGAGTGGCGTCGATTTTTTCGTGCGCTGCGCTCAAGCGCTAGATCTTTCTGTCAAAAAACGCCTTAGCCGGCGTTTTTTTCGTTTTGATTCATAGGGGTGGTGGTTCTCACCGGCTGTGCTGTAATGCAGTGAGCGACGTGTCGTTCATCCGGATTGTGGAGAGTTCAGTCATGAAAATTGCCGTTCCCAAAGAGATCAAAAATCACGAGTACCGTGTTGCACTCACGCCCACAGGGGTACGCGAGCTCACCGGGCGTGGCCATCATGTCTGCGTGGAAAGCGGGGCGGGCGAAGGCGCAGGCTTTCCCGATAGTGCTTATCAAAGCGCGGGAGCCACCATCGAACAGGGCGTGGAGGCGCTGTGGCAACACGCCGAGCTGATCTTGAAAGTCAAAGAGCCGCAGCCAGAGGAAGTCGCGCGTCTCACCCCTGAGCATACGCTATTTACCTACTTGCACTTAGCCGCTGAACAGTCGCTCACCCAAGGGCTAATGGACAGCGGTGCCACCTGTATTGCGTACGAAACCATTACCGACGCCAAAGGCGGTCTGCCTCTGCTTGCCCCCATGAGTACCGTGGCGGGTCGAATGGCCGTGCAGGCGGGGGCGCACAGCCTGGAGAAAGCGCAGGGCGGCTCCGGCGTGCTGTTGCCGGGGGTCCCCGGTGTGTCGCCGGGCAAGGTAACGGTGATCGGCGGCGGTGTCGTCGGCGAAAACGCCGCCCGCATGGCACTCGGCCTGGGCGCGGACGTCACGATTTTGGACAAATCCATTGCCCGGCTGGAGGTGCTGGATGATCGCTATCAAGGGCGCATCAAGACCGTTTACTCCACGGCCGATGCGTTGGATCACGCGGCCAGGGAGTCGGACATGATCGTGGGCGCCGTGCTCATTCCTGGGGCTGCAGCACCCAAGCTGATCACGCGCGCCATGCTGGCAGACATGAAGCCGGGGAGCGTGCTGGTCGACGTGGCGATCGATCAGGGCGGCTGCTTTGAAACCAGCAAGCCCACCACCCACGCCGAGCCCACCTATCTCGTGGATGGCATCGTGCATTACTGTGTGGCCAACATGCCCGGCGCCGTGGCACGTACGTCTACGCTAGGGCTGACCAACGCCACGCTGCCGTTCGTGCTGGCACTCGCCGACAAAGGCTGGCAAAAGGCGCTCGCCGACGATGCGCACTTCTTGCCCGGTCTGAACGTTCATAATGGCCAGATCACTTACCGTGCGGTCGCCGAGGCCTTTGGCTTGGCGAGCGTCGACCCCAGCAGTGTGGTGGGGCGATAAAGGGCTGAAGCGTGTCTAATGCTCAATAGTGGGGCGGAACGTCATCTTCAGGGCGAAAGCTGCCTTGGCTATCGCCTGCTTGGAGCGCCTGATGCTGTTCACGTAGCCGTTCGCGCATCAAGGCGCTGAGTTGCTCGAGTTTTTCCAAGCGTCGTTCTTGCTGGGCGACCGCTTGGTCGAGCGTATCCAGCCAGTGCTCTTGATAAGCCAGCCGACTCTCCAACGATTCAAGACGTTGAGTGAGCTCGGCAGGCGATAAATCGTTTGTCATGATAACATCGTCACCTTGTGTAGTATGCTCGGTACTGTTAGGAATGGGCCTGGTAGTTCGAGTATTGTCCTTCGTCTGTTACCCATACAACAAGAGAGCTTTCATCATCTATGAACCCAAAAGTTGTTTTTCGCTGTTTCTTTATCAGTATCTTACTGGCCGCCCCCACGCCGCTTTTGTTGGCGGGGATTGTTCATTTAACCAATGCACCGATGGCTGAACAGTGGCTAGCTGGCGCGGCGTTTAGTGTGTATGCCGCCGTCGCCCTTGGCTGCTTTGTCATGTTGTTCATTGGCACGTTAGCCGCCGCTGCCCTGGCGCCGCCCATGGTGGTCAAAGCGGACGTTGCCCGAGTGAAACCAGCACCGCGTCAGCCTCAAGCGACGTCGCCGGTAGCGGACGATGATGAAGAAGACATCATCGATCCCAACGATGGCCGTGAAGAGGGAGAGGTCAAGTGGTTCAATACCAATAAAGGTTACGGCTTCATTACCCGCGATAACGGAGAGGACGTATTCGTTCACTTTCGTGCCATCCGTGGCCGCGGCCCACGGATGCTGGCCGAAGGCCAAATCGTTCGCTATCACGTGATCAAAAACGATCGTGGCCTGCAGGCCGATGATGTGAGTATTATCGAGTAAGCGTTCTCACAGCGTCCCTTGCTGGTAGAGAAAACCCCCGCATTGGCGGGGGTTTTTGCATTTAGCGGCCCGAATCGGGCCATTCGATGGCACGCTCTTGGCCGCTGGGTAGAACTTGCCAAAAACGGTCAGGGTCATCGCCGGGATGCCAGCCGCCTAGCGAGCAGCGAACTTCCACCTGCAGCGCCTCAGCGGCATGCTGAGCGCACTCCTGATCGGTATGCCACGGCGTCTGGCTGCTGTCGAACCAGAGGCTGGCAAAGCCATCGGCGGCGTTATCCACCAGGAGTACCGGGACGCTATCGCCTTGGTGTTGGCCGCGGGTTTTCCATTTGCCTTTGCCCGCTGGACTAAGCGGCGGTGCACTGAGCACCTCGGCCAGCCAGGCGTTGACGTCATCCAGCGTGGCCTGCGCCAGATACACTTCTATGTCTGGAAACCGCTCCATCATACGCGTACCTCGTCGGTGGTCAGCAGCGCCTGAAGCGTCGCTTCGTAAATACGGCTCAGCTCGTCCAAGTCGCTGGCGCGCACCCGTTCGTTCACCTTGTGGATAGTATCGTTGAGTGGGCCAAGCTCGACGACTTGGGCGCCCAAGGTGGCAATGAAGCGACCATCCGAGGTGCCGCCGCTGGTGGAGAGTTGCGGGCGTTCGCCGGTGACGGCTTCTACGCCGCGAATCGTGGCATCCACGAGCTCGCCTTCTGCGGTCAGGAAGGGCTCGCCGTTCAACGTCCAATCCAGATGATACTCGAGGCCATGCGCATCCAAGATCGCTTCGGTGCGTGAGCGTAATTCGTCGTGGGTGACGTCGGTGGAGTAACGGAAGTTGAACACGACTTCCACGTCACCTGGAATCACGTTGGTGGCGCCCGTTCCAGCACGCACGTTGGAGATCTGAAAACTGGTCGCAGGGAAGAAGTCATTGCCCGCGTCCCAATGCTCGTTGACGAGCGCATCCAGCGCAGGCATCGCCTGATGGATAGGGTTGCGTGCCAAGTGAGGGTAGGCCACATGGCCCTGCACGCCTTTGACGTGAAGCACGCCGCCCAAAGAGCCGCGCCGCCCGGTTTTGATCACATCGCCTAGGCGAGCGGTAGAGGAGGGCTCGCCCACGATGCAGTAGTCCAAACGCTCATTGCGCTCGCGAAGATGCTCGACCACTGCGCGGGTGCCGTCGATGGCAGGCCCCTCCTCGTCGGAGGTAATCAAAAACGCGATCCGCCCCTCGTGGTCGGGGTAGCGGGCGACAAAGCGCTCCACTGCCGTCAGCATCGCCGCCAGACTGCCCTTCATGTCCGCCGCGCCGCGCCCGCACAGCATGCCCTGGTCGTCGATACAGGGCTCGAACGGCGGGAATTCCCAGTTGGTATGGGGGCCGCTGGGCACCACATCGGTGTGTCCGGCAAACGCGATCACCGGCCCGTGGTGGCCGCGCACGGCCCAAAAATTCTTTACATCACCAAAGGGGAGCTGCTCGATATGGAAACCGAGCGCCGTTAAGCGCTCGATCATCAGGTCTTGGCAGCCTTCATCGTCGGGTGTCACCGATGCCCGGCTCAGCAGGTCGAACGCCAGCGTGAGCGTCGGCGACAGTGAGTCAGGCTCAGTTATGGGCATGTAGCGCCTCGTTCAGCGCGATGGCGCTTTTATTGGTCAAGCACTCGATGCGGCCATTTTGTGAGTTGCGACGCAGCAGCAGGTCGTCTTGGCCTGCCAGCTCGCGGGCGGCGACGGTGTTGACGTCTTGGCCCTGGTCATCCAACAGCGTCACTTTGGAGCCTGCGGTGATGTACAGACCCGCTTCTACGGTACAGCGGTCGCCCAGCGGAATACCAATACCGGCATTGGCGCCGATGAGGCAGCCCTCGCCCACCTTGATGATGATGTTGCCACCGCCCGAGAGCGTGCCCATGGTGGAGCAGCCGCCGCCCAGATCGGAGCCTTTGCCGACCATGACGCCGGCAGAGATACGCCCTTCGATCATGCCGGGGCCTTCGGTGCCCGCGTTGAAGTTGACGAACCCTTCGTGCATGACCGTGGTGCCCTCGCCCAGGTAAGCGCCCAGGCGCACGCGGGCGGTGTCGCCGATGCGGATGCCGCTAGGCACCACGTAATCGGTCATTTTGGGGAATTTATCGACACAGTCGACGGACAGCGCACGGCCAGCCAGGCGTGCCTTGAGGCGGCGGGCGGGCAGCTCTTCGATGTCGATGGCGCCTTCGTTGGTCCAGGCGATGTTACGCAGCAAGCCGAACATACCGGTCAGGTCCAGGCCGTGGGGCTTCACCAGGCGGTGGGACAGCAGGTGCAGCTTCAAGTACACCTCAGGTGCGGTTTGCGGCGGCTGATCGCTCTCTAAGAACATCGCCACCAGCGGACGCTGGCTCGCCGCCAGTGACTCTGCCAGTGCGGCTTGGTCGGAGTGGCCTGCCGCTTCCAGCGCTTTGGCCAAGCGGGTGCAATCTTCTGGCAGGAAACTGACCGGGGCATTGCCTGTTGGTGCGTCCAGGGCTTCCTTGGCCGCTGCGACCAGGCTCTCGTCTGGGTGGAGTAGTGGAGCCGGGTAGTAGATTTCCAGCCAGTCGCCCTGGGTGTTTTGGGTGCCGATTCCAAGCGCGAAGCTCAGCATAACGCGTATTCCTTAGAGGTTGGTGAGAGGTGTCGGTCAGGATTAGCCACTTAGCGAATCGTAGTCGCCGTCTTGATAGCCGATCATGATGGTACCGTCGTCGAGTTCCAAAAGCGGCCGCTTGAGCAGCGTGGGGTGCTGAAGCAACAGCTGGCGCGCCGAGTTGGCATCAAAATCCTTCTCTTCATCGGAGAGCTCGCGCCAGGTCTTACTCCGCTTGTTGATCACCTCGACCAGCGGCGCGCGATTCAAGATGTGTTCGAGCAGTGCCGCCGACAGGCCATCTTTACGCAGGTCGTGGGTTTTATACATCAGCGCTTTGTCGTCCAGCGCTTTGCGTGCTTTGCGGCAGGTGTCGCAGTTGTGAATCATATAGAGCGTCAGCATACAGCCTCCTTTCGTCGTCTTGGTCGGCGCGGGCTAGCCGCGTTCGAGCAGTTGGCGAAGACGCGTGGCCGCTTCCAGCGTCGGTCCGAGCTCCGCCACTAAGGCTAAGCGTAGCCGCCCAGCACCGGGATTATGGCCGTGTTGTCCTGGGCGGCCCATCAAGCTGCCGGGAAGTACGCTCACGTGCTGCTCGCTGAATAGCCGTTGACTAAAGGCGATATCGTCACCGCCCGGAACCGCAGGCCAGAGGTAGAAGCTCGCCTCGGGCGTGGGGAAATCCATCACCGGGGCGAGCACCTCCGTGACCGCACTGAATTTCTTACGGTAGGCGTCGCGGTTGGCCCGTACGTGGGCTTCGTCCTGCCAAGCAGCGATGGACGCGTGCTGCAGCGGTAGCGACATGGCGCAGCCGTGATAGGTGCGGTAGCGCTTGAACGGGGCGAGCAGGTCTGCATCGCCTGCCACGAAGCCCGAGCGCAGCCCCGGCAGGTTGGAGCGTTTGGAGAGCGAGTGAAACACCACGCAGCGGCGGTAGTCGTCGCGGCCAAGCTCGGCGCAGGCTTGCAGCAGCCCCGGCGGCGGTGTGCTCTCGTCCAGATAAAGCTCGGAGTAGCACTCGTCGGAGGCGATGATGAAGTCGTGCTCGTCGGCCAGGGCAATCAACTCTTTGAATTCGGCCAGCGGTGTGACCGCGCCGGTCGGGTTGCCCGGCGAGCAAATAAACACGATCTGCACGTCGCGCCAAGTGTCGGCGCTGACCGCAGAAAAATCGGGACGAAAGCCGTTCTCGGCCGTGCAGTCCAGGTAGAGCGGCTGGCCGCCTGCCAGCAGCGTCGCCCCTTCGTAAATCTGGTAGAACGGATTGGGCACGGCGACCTGGGCAGGGCGAGTGCGGTCCAGCGCTGCCTGCACGAAGGCAAAGATGGCCTCGCGGGTGCCGTTCACGGGCAGAACTTGGCGTTCGGCGTCTAGGCCGGCGAGGCCAAAGCGCTGGGTCGCCCAGGCAGCGATGGTCTCACGTAGCGCGGGCAGGCCGTTGGTGGCCGGGTAGCGGGCCATCTCGAGCTGGTGGGTAACGAGGGCATCCAGCGCGCCCTGGTAAGGCGCATGCTGGGGTTCGCCGATCGTCAGCGGAATGTGCGTCAGCCCCGCCGGGGGCGTGAGTGTCGCTTTGAGAGCGGCCAGCTTTTCAAACGGATAGGGATGAAGGGCGTTGAGATCTGGGTTCATGGCGCGTCCGTTGAGAGCGTGAAGGCGGGAGCTGTGGGCAAAACCATTTATCGAACCGCCGATTATAGGCAAGCCCTGGGGCAGGCTCAAACCTAACCACCAGGGCATGGCATCTTTCTGGTTTAGACGCCTAGCACTTCAATCAGCCGTTCACGAAGCTGCTGCTGGCGGTCGGGGTCGGTGAGCGGCTCGCCTGCCTTGGTGGTAATGAAGAACACGTCCTCTACTCGCTCGCCCAGCGTAGCGATCTTGGCGGCCGAGAGGGCGATATCCTGCTCCATGAAGATGCGCCCTACCCGAGCAAGAAGACCGGGGCGGTCGGGGGCGGTCAGCTCCAGCAGGGTGCGCTCGTTGGCTGGGTCCTGCTCGATCACCACTTCGGTAGGCACTTTGAAGTGCTTGAGCTGTCGCGGGGTGTGGCGGGTGACGATTTCGGGGTAGTCATCCGGGTCGTCCAGCTCTTCAACCAGGTGGCTGCGCATCTCTTCGATACGCTCTGAGTCACGAATCGGCTGGCCATGGCTATCCAGTACGATAAAGGTGTTCAGCGTCCAGTCGTTGTGCGACGTGGCAATCCGCGCATCGTGGATGGACAGCCCTAGCTGCTCCATGGCGGCGGCCGTGGCGGCAAACAGATCATCCGCCGAGCGGGTGTGGATGAAGACCTTGGTACCGCCCTCGGCCATGTCGGCGGTGGGCGCACTGATCAGCACCAGCGGCAGCGGTGAGGGCTGGTGGCTGAGAATGCCTTGGGTCTGCCAGACGATCTCGCTGGGTGCGTACTGCAGGAAGTAGTCCTCCCCCAGCGATTCCCAAAGCCGGTCGATGTGAGCGCTATCGATACCCACCGTTTGTAGTAGCGAGCGCGCTTCGGTGCGCGTTTCGCGTACCCAGTCGTCGCGATCTGGCGGATTTTTCAGGCCGCGCCGCAGGGCGCGTTTGGTTTCCGCGTGAAGTTGGCGCAACAGCGACGCCCGCCAGCCGTTCCACAGCGTTGGGTTGGTCGCGTTAATGTCGGCGACGGTGAGCACGTAAAGGTAGTCCAGGCGGGTCTCGTCGCGCACGATCAGCGCAAAGTCGCGGATGACGTCCGGGTCGCTGATGTCGCGCTTTTGCGCGGTCATCGACATCAGCAGGTGGTGCTCCACCAGCCAGCTCACCAAGTTGGTGTCGTGCTGGGAGATATGGTGGCGATGACAAAACTGCTCGACGTCTCGCGCACCGATTTCGGAGTGATCGCCGCCACGGCCTTTGCCAATGTCGTGGAACAAGCCTGCTATCCACAGCAAGTCGAGCTTGGGCAACTGGTGGATGAGCGTCGCTGCCACGGGGAAGTCGCCTTTGGCCTCAGGCTTGCGGAAGCCGTGCAGGAATTTCAGCAGGCGCAGGGTGTGGGCATCGACCGTGTAGATATGGAACAGATCGTGCTGCATCAGCCCCACGGCGCGGCCAAACTCCGGCAGGTACTTGCCGAGAATGCCGTAGCGGTTCATTCGCCGCAGTTGGCGAGGAACGTTTCCCGGTGCCCGCATAAGGGCCATGAAGAGCCGCTGGTGACGCGGCTCTTCCCGGTAGTGATCGTCGATTTGATGACGGTGGTCACGAATCAGCCGAATAGTATCGGCGCGTACCCCCTCGATCTCCGGGTGTTTGGCCATTAGCAGGAAGAGTTCCAGCATGGCCGCCGGTCGCTCGCGGAACAGGTTGCGCGAGCGCACTTGGATGTAGCCGCCTTTGGTTTCGAAGCGCTCGTTGAGCTTGACGGTTTCCAACGACTCTTTACCGCGCAGAATGACTTCATCGAAATGCTGCAAGAGCATGTCGTTGAGTCCGGCGAGGGCCGTTACATGGCGGTAGTAGCGCTTCATGAACTGTTCGACGGCGAGTCGTTCGGGAGTGTCCTTGAAGCCGAACATCTCGGCAATGGTGCGCTGATGATCGAACAGCAGCCGATCTTCGGCCCGGCCCGTGAGCATGTGCAGAGCGTAGCGCACCTGCCAGAGAAATGCTTGACCCTGGCTGAGAATGCGCAGCTCGGCGTCGTTCATGAAGCCGTTGGCGACGATGTCGGTGTACTGCTCGGTGCCGAAATGGCGCTTGGCTACCCAGCCAATCATTTGGATATCGCGCAGGCCACCGGGGGAGCTTTTGAGGTTGGGCTCCAGGTGATACTCGGAATTGTTGTAGCGGTAGTGGCGGGCGATCTGTTCCTGCCACTTGGCCTCGAAAAATCGGTCGGCAGGCCACAGGTTCGTTGCGCTCAAGCGCTCGCGCATCTTTTCGCGCAAGCTTTCCGGCCCGGCGATGAGGCGTGACTCCAGCAGGTTGGTGATCACCGTGACGTCCGCTTCGGCTTCGCGCTCGCAGTCGTTGAGTGAGCGCACGCTATGGCCAATCTCGAGGCCGATATCCCACAAAAAGGTGATGAAGGCGCTCAGCGGCTCACGGTAGGGGGAGTCGTCGTCGTGTTCGAGCAATAGGAGCAGGTCGATGTCCGAGTGGGGGTGTAGTTCTCCACGCCCGTAACCACCCACCGCTACCAGCGCGACCCCGTCGTCGGGCCAGGCATGCTGCGCCCAGGCGATGGCAAGCAGCTGGTCGAGATACCATGCACGGCCGCGTACCAAATCGCGAATATCGGCCCCAGCGCGAAACTGCTCGTCCAGCCGCGCCTGAATGTCCCGTAAGGCCGCTTTGAACGGCGCAATGGGCGAGCGTGATCCGGCAAGCTCGGTGCGAAACAGGTCGAGATCGAAAAGCGACGTGTCCGGCTCGAACCGGTAGTGGTGAAGAAGCATCAGGCGTTCAAAAAGCTAAAGTCTTCGTCGCTGCGTGCGGTCAGCACGTCAACGCCGGTGTCGGTGACAAGCAGGGTGTGCTCCCACTGCGCCGACAGGCTGCGGTCTTTCGTGACGGCGGTCCAACCATCCCGCAGGACCTTGGTTTTGTAGCCACCTACGTTGATCATCGGCTCGATGGTGAAGCACATGCCCGCCTCCAGGCGAATGTCGGCATCCGGTGCATAGCCGTCGTAGTGCAAGAACTGCGGATCTTCGTGAAAGTCCGCGCCAATGCCGTGGCCGCAGAAGTCGCGCACCACGGAGTAGCCGTGGGCTTCGGCATGCTGCTGGATCACCCGGGCCAGCTCGGAAAGGCGTACGCCGGGCTTCACTAGCTCGATGCTTTTATATAGGCACTCCTGGGTGATGCGGCACAGTCGTTCACCCTGAATGGTGTCGCCAATCACGAACATGACACTGGAGTCGCCGTGGTAGCCGTCTGGCGTGCGCACGGTGATGTCCAGGTTCATGATGTCGCCGTTTTTGAGCTTTTTGCCATCATCGGGAATGCCGTGGCATACCACGTGATTGATCGAGGTGCAGGTCGCTTTAGGGAAACCGTGATAGTTCAGCGGTGCTGGCGTCGAGCCCAGTTCGTTGACGATGTACGCATGGCACAAGCGGTCGATCTCACCGGTACTGATACCCGCTGTGACGTGGGGAGTGATCATTTCGATAACGCTGGCTGCCTGGCGACCGGCTTCGCGCATTTTCTCGATTTCAGAAGGCGTCTTGATAGGAACGTTCATGAATTCTCGATGTGGCTTCTGGGTGAGTGATGAGTGGCAAATTCAGCGTCTAAACGCGCCTGCGACTTCATCTTGGCAATGATCTATGGTATAAAGCCGCGCGCTTTCCTGCAATCGCCATCCCTCGCTTCTTTCCAGGGCGGCGGCGCGTGGAAAGAGTAACGAGATCGCAACCCAGCACCGCTGAGTTGCACGACAGCAAGCCTTGAAAACACACATGCACCGGCACATGGTCCCGGGTGCCTCTAGCGACGTTCGTCGGCGCTACTGGTCGGATCCATGGGGTGCGTGGAGGCCTAACCCGAGTTTCAGGAGTTTTACCATGTCTCACGTCAATATGCGTGACCTGCTGAAAGCAGGTGCTCACTTCGGTCACCAGACCAAGTACTGGAACCCGAAGATGGGTAAATTCATCTTCGGCGCGCGCAACAAGATTCACATCATCAACCTCGAGCACACCCTGCCGGCGCTGAACGAAGCGATCGACGTGGTCGAGAAGATGGCGGCGTCCAACAACAAGATTTTGTTCGTTGGTACCAAGCGCAGCGCCAGCAAGATCATCAAAGAAGAAGCGAATCGCGTTGGCCAGCCGTTCGTCAACCATCGCTGGTTGGGCGGCATGCTGACCAACTTCAAGACCATTCGTCAGTCCATCAAACGTCTGCGTGATCTGGAAACCATGCGCGAAGACGGTACCTTCGAGAAGCTGACCAAGAAAGAAGTCTTGATGGCCACGCGTGAGCAAGAGAAGCTCGAGCGTTCTATCGGCGGTATCAAGAACATGGGCGGCCTGCCGGACGCGCTGTTCGTGATCGACGTTGATCACGAGCGCATTGCGATCAACGAAGCCAACAAGCTGGGCATCCCGGTCATTGGCGTGGTCGATACCAACTCCAACCCGGATGGCGTTGATTACGTGATCCCGGGCAACGATGACTCCATCCGCGCTATCCAGATCTACGTGAAGGCGATTGCCGACGCGTGTGGTCGCGCGAAAGAAGGTCGTCCGGACGAGTTCGTCGAAGTGACTGAAGAAGAAGCCGCTTCTGCCGACACAAACGCTGCTGCCGAGTAAGGCTGCAGTGGTGCGGCGGGCAGGTGAGCCGCATCGTATCAGAGGGGGCCTTATGCCCCCTTTTTCCCGCTTTGGGTTCGCCCAGGCGGGCCGATCATGCCGGATCAATGCCGGCAAGCGCTCTGCACAGTGATACGCAACGGTCATCTATCGTGCTTATACTCTGTAGCGCGTTTAACTCTCAGTTAGAACCATTTCCGAGGTGAAATCTCATGGCAGCTATCAGCGCCTCTCAGGTTAAGGAACTGCGCGAACGTACCGGTCTTGGCATGATGGAGTGTAAAAAAGCACTCACCGAAGCCGACGGTGACATCGAAGTCGCGATCGAAAACCTGCGTAAAAGCTCTGGTCTTAAAGCCGCGAAGAAAGCGGGTCGTACCGCTGCAGAAGGTGCGGTGGTGACTCGCGTAGCAGACGATGGCAGCTACGGCGTCATGGTCGAAATCAACTCTGAAACCGACTTCGTTGCTCGTGACGATAACTTCATCGGCTTCGCCAACAAGATCGCCGATGCGTTCTTTGCAGCGAAGAGCGAAGACGTTGCCGCCGTGATGGCGGGTGATCTCGAGTCCGCTCGTGAGCAGTTGGTTCAGAAAATCGGCGAAAACATCGGCGTGCGTCGTGCCGTGGTCGTCAATGCCGTTGACGGTGGTTTGGTAGGCGAATACGTGCACGGCGGCCGCATTGGTGTCCTGACCGTCCTGAAAGGCGGCACCAGCGAAGCGGCCAAAGACGTTGCCATGCACGTCGCGGCGATCAACCCGGCCGTTGCGCATCCCGAAGAGATGCCGCAAGAGCAGCTGGACAAAGAGAAAGCGATCATCCTGGCCCAGCCGGACATGGCCGGTAAGCCTGAGCAGATCGCTGAGAAGATGGTTCAAGGCCGCCTGAAGAAGTACCTGGCTGAGAACAGCCTGACCGAGCAGCCGTTCGTCAAAGACCCGAACCAGTCCGTGGCTGAATTCGTCAAAGCCGCCGGTGGCGAAGTGGTCAGCTTCACTCGCTTCGAAGTGGGCGAAGGCATCGAGAAAGAAGAAGTCGACTTCGCGAAAGAAGTCATGGAACAGGCTGGCCGTCGCTAAGGTCAGAGGTTCCAGTCAGAAGATGGCGTGCGCGCGAGCGCACGCCTTCGTGTATCCGGCCCCTGTGAAATACAGGCGCTGCCTCGCCCACCTGTGCCCAGGTCTGCCCCAGGAGAGATGCCATGTCACGTGATGTTCAAGAGTCTACCCCCACTGCTGCCACCAAAATCGATAAGTCGAAGTCGAAGTACAAGCGTATTTTGCTGAAGCTGTCGGGCGAAGCGCTGATGGGTGAGCACGATTTTGGTATCGATCCAAAGGTGTTGGATCGCATGGCGCTGGAGATTGGCCAGTTGGTGGGGATTGGCGTCCAAGTCGGTATCGTCATTGGGGGGGGTAACCTGTTCCGTGGCGCGGCGCTCAACGAAGCCGGCATGGATCGGGTCACGGGTGATCACATGGGAATGCTGGCAACGGTCATGAATGCGCTCGCGATGCGCGATGCGCTGGAGCGCTCCAATATACGCTCCCGCGTGATGTCAGCGATTCCCATGAGCGGTGTGGTGGAGCATTACGACCGCCGCACGGCCATCCGTTATTTGACCTCGGGTGACGTGGTGCTGTTCTCCGCGGGCACCGGAAACCCCTTCTTTACTACGGACTCCGCGGCCTGTTTGCGCGGCATCGAAGTGGACGTAGACGTCGTCATCAAGGCCACCAAAGTAGACGGCGTGTACAATAAGGATCCGGTGAAGCACCCCGACGCCGTAAAATACGACCAGCTCTCCTATGACGATGCTCTGGATCAGAAGCTGGGGGTAATGGATTTGACCGCAATCTGCCTGGTACGTGACCATAATATGCCGGTGCGGGTATTTGATATGAACAAGCCTGGTGCCCTGCTCAACCTCGTGGTTGGGGGCAAGGAAGGCACGCTGATAGACAGAGGGTAACAACGTGATCAACGACATCAAGAAAGATGCAGAGTCTCGCATGAAGAAGAGCGTTGAGGCGCTGCACAGCAACTTCAACAAGATCCGCACGGGCCGTGCTCACCCCAGCATCCTGGATGCCGTGACCGTCGAGTATTACGGGGGCCAAGTACCGCTGAATCAGGTGGCATCGGTGAACGTCGAAGATGCGCGTACCTTGACCGTGGCGCCCTGGGAGCAGGGCATGGTGCCGAAAATCGAAAAAGCGATCATGACCTCTGATCTGGGTCTGAACCCGTCCAGCGCCGGTAACGTGATTCGTGTGCCGATGCCGATGCTGACCGAAGAGACCCGTAAAGGCTACATCAAGCAAGCACGTAGCGAAGCGGAAACTGCCCGTGTCGCCGTGCGCAACGTTCGCCGCGATGCCAACGGTGACTTCAAATCCTTGCTCAAGGATAAAGAGATCACCGAAGACGATCAGCGTCAGGGCGAAGACGAGATCCAGAAGCTGACCGATAAATATATCGCTGAGATCGACAAGGCGCTGACCGCAAAAGAACAGGATCTCATGCAGGTATAACGCCTGCGTTCACTTTGCCACGGGCGGCTTGGCCGTCCGTGGGCCATCGCTTGGCTTACTTATGACTGATCTTTGGTGCGAGAACCCATGACGTCTCCGCAGCTTCCCCAAGAGCAGCCGGGCGGCACGACGCTTTCTCGATCCGAGGAAGCGCTGCCGTCCCATGTTGCTATCATTATGGATGGTAACAACCGCTGGGCGCGGGCACGGGGGCTGTCGGGAGTGCGCGGCCACCGTGCGGGTGTCGAAGCCGTACGTGCGGTGATCGAGCGTGCGGCCGAGCGAGGCGTGCAAACGCTGAGCTTGTTCGCCTTCTCCAGTGAGAACTGGAAGCGCCCAGCCGCCGAGGTGAACGCGCTCATGGAGCTGTTTTTGATGGCGCTCAAACGTGAGGTCAAAAAGCTCAACGAGCGCAATATCCGCCTCTCGATTATTGGTGAGCAGCGCGGCTTTTCCCATGCAATTCAAAAGCATATCCAGCGTGCCGAAGCGCTGACCGCCGAGAATACGGGCATGCACCTAGTGATCGCTGCCAACTACGGCGGCCAGTGGGACATCGCCCGAGCCGCCCGCCAGCTCGCCGAGCAGGTGGCGGCCGGAGAGCTGTCGGCTGACGACATCGACGAAGCACGCTTGGATGCGGCCATGAACACCGACGCCGTACCGCCGGTGGATCTGTGCATTCGCACCAGCGGCGAGCAGCGGCTCTCGAACTTCATGCTATGGCAGCTGGCCTATGCCGAACTGCATTTTTCGCCCTTGCTTTGGCCAGATTTCGATGGGGCGGCCTTCGACAAAGCGCTCGACGATTTTTGCTTACGACGTCGCCGTTTTGGAATGACTGACGAACAAATAGAGGCGCAAGGTGCTTAAACAGCGGATGATCACCGCAGCCTGGTTGGCGCCCGTGACGCTAATCGGTCTGTTTGGCTTACAGGGAGGTACCTTTGCGCTGTTTACGGCGTTGATCGTGCTATTGGGTACCTGGGAGTGGACCAACCTGGCAGGCGTAGGCGCGTCGCGCACGCGGATGGCGCTGGTCGCGGGGATGGCGATACTGTTGGCGCTGCTGTGGCTGGGCGGTGCGGCGTATGCAGTGTGGCCGCTATGGCTGGCGGCCGTCGGTTGGCTGCTCAATCTTTACTGGGTGACGCATTACCCGCAAAGTAGTCAGCAGTGGCATACCACGTCGCGTCGCCTGCTAATGGGTGTGTGGGTGCTGCTACCGTGCTGGGTAGGCTTCAACGTACTGCGCGAGAGCGGGGCGGTGTGGCTGCTGTTCGTGTTACTGTTGGTTTGGACGGCCGATATTGGTGCCTATTTTGCCGGACGCCGCTGGGGTAAACGCAAGCTGGCACCGCGGGTGAGCCCAGGAAAATCCTGGGAGGGTGTCTACGGCGGGTTGGCCGCTACGACGCTGCTGGCGTTGCTATTTGCCGCCTGGCAGCCATTGGGTGTACTGGGTGGCGTCGCACTGGTAGCGATTACCGCGGTGGTCACGCTCACCTCCGTGTTGGGTGATCTGTTCGAAAGTATGTTGAAGCGCTACCGCAATATCAAAGACTCCAGCCAGCTACTGCCGGGCCACGGCGGTGTGTTGGATCGTATCGATAGCCTCACGGCGGCCATTCCCATCTTCGCGCTGTTCTATCTGCAGGTGCTATCACTTCAGGTGAGCGCGCTATGAGTCATGCCTCGATTCAATCGGTCACCGTACTGGGTGCTACTGGCTCCATTGGGAAAAGTACGCTGGACGTCATCGCGCGCCATCCTGATCGCTACCGGGTCCATGCACTGACAGCGCATACCTCGAAAGAGGCACTGCTGGAACAGTGTCATACCTATAGCCCCCGCTTTGCCGTGCTGGATGACGCCGCCGATGCCGATTGGCTGCAGCAGGCGCTTCGCCAAGCAGGCTCTGATACCCTGGCGCTGGCGGGGCAGGAAGCGTTGTGCGATGTCGCCCGTGCCCCTGAGGTCGATACCGTCATGGCGGCAATCGTTGGAGCGGCGGGGTTGTTGCCCGCGCTGGCGGCGGCCGAGGCGGGTAAGCGCGTACTGCTCGCCAATAAAGAAGCCCTGGTGATGAGTGGGGCGCTGTTCATGGACGCCGTGTCGCGTTCAGGGGCCACGCTACTGCCGATCGATTCTGAACATAATGCCATCTATCAGTGTCTACCCTGCGAGCATCGCGGTGGATTGGCCAAGCACGGCGTACGTCAGCTACTGTTGACGGCTTCCGGCGGACCCTTTCGTAACTGGTCGGCAGAGCAGATCGCACGTGCCACGCCCGAGCAAGCTTGCGCCCATCCTAACTGGTCCATGGGGCGAAAAATCTCGGTGGATAGCGCCACGCTGATGAACAAAGGTCTCGAGTTGATCGAGGCGTGCTGGCTCTTTGATGCCTCGCCCGAGCAGATTCAAGTGGTCGTTCATCCCCAGAGCGTCATTCACTCCATGGCGGCCTATGACGATGGTTCGGTAATCGCGCAGTTGGGCAATCCCGATATGCGCACGCCCATCGCTTATGGTTTGGCTTGGCCCGAGCGGATCGACGCCGGTGTAGAAGCGCTTGACCTATTCCAGGTGGCGCGACTCGATTTCGAGGCTCCCGATGAAGCGCGCTTTCCTTGTCTGCGTCTCGCCCGTGAGGCGATGCAGGCCGGTGGTGCCGCCCCGGCCATCTTGAATGCAGCCAATGAAGTGGCCGTCGAGGCATTTTTAGCGGGAAGCATTGCGTTTGGCGCGATTCCGGAGCTCGTCGCCGATGTCATGGCACTGCCCTACCGTGGCGAGGCCGATTCTTTGGAGTGCGTGCTGGCGGCGGATCGCTGGGCGCGCGAACAGGCGGCACTTACCCTACGTCAGTCAATCGCTTAGCCTCACTAATGCTGAGCAGCGCGTCGTGCAAAGGAGCGAAAAGTGGGCCTGATACAGAATATCTTAGCCGTCATTGTGGTGCTGGGACTGCTCGTGACCTTTCATGAATTCGGGCATTTTTGGGTCGCGCGTCGCTGCGGCGTCAAAGTGCTGCGCTTTTCAGTAGGGTTTGGTAAACCGCTATGGTCGACGGTGGATCGTCACGGCACTGAGTTTGCGGTGGCGGCCATTCCGCTGGGCGGGTACGTCAAAATGCTCGACGAGCGCGAAGCGCCGGTGCCAGACGACCAGTTGGAGCAAGCCTTCAATCGAAAAACCGTATGGCAGCGAATTGCCATCGTCGCTGCGGGTCCCATCGCCAACTTTTTGCTCGCCATCGTCGCCTATTGGGCACTGTTCGTGGCGGGAACGACCACGGTGGCACCGCTCGTAGGCGACGTTACTCCGAACTCGCCGGCTGCGCAGGCGGGCTTGGCGCAGGGCAGTGAAATCACCGCTATCCAGGGCGAGCCAACGCGCTCTTGGGAAGAGATCAATCTGAAGCTGGTGTCCATGATCGGCTATAGCGGCGAGCTCACCATCGAGGCAACGCCAGAGGGGGCGAGTGCCACACGCCTCTATCAACTGCCAATCAGTAACTACATGGTGCGCCAGGATCCACCTCAACCGTTGCAAACACTGGGCTTTTCACCCTGGCGCCCTGACATACCGGCAGTGCTCGGTCAGGTCGTCCCTGGGCAGGCGGCCGATGTCGCAGGGCTTCAACCGGGGGATCGTATCGTGTCGCTCGATGGCGAACCCATCGATGATTGGATGCAGTTCGTCGCTGTGATTCGCGACAGCGCGGGTGAGACCTTAAGCGTTGCGTACCAGCGTGGAGGCGAACAGGGCACGCTCTCGCTCACGCCAGGACGTAATACGCTGGAGAGTGGTGACGAGGTTGGGTACATTGGAGCCGGTGCAGAGCCGTTTAGCTGGCCTGAGTCGCTGCAACGCGAAATTCGCTATGGGCCGATCGAGGCCGTCGGCCAAGCGCTGTCGCGCACCGGTGAAATGGTTCTACTGACGGTGGATGCGATCCGAAAGATGCTGGTGGGGCTTATCTCCCCCTCTAACCTCTCCGGGCCGATCACCATTGCACAAATCTCCGGCGACTCGGCACGCGCGGGGCTCGAAGCCTTCGTAGGCTTCCTCGCCTATCTGTCGATTAGCCTAGGGGTGCTGAATTTGCTGCCCATTCCCGTGCTCGATGGCGGTCATCTGCTTTACTATTTCGTCGAGGTGTTACGTGGGCGGCCGGTATCCGAGCAAACACAAGCGATAGGGCTGCGCATCGGGCTCGCCATGGTCGGTACCCTGATGCTAATGGCGCTCTATTTCGATTTGATGCGCCTGTGGTAATAACGCGTGTAGCGCGCTGGATGCCTTGTCATCTGCCTGCACAAATGTATATGGTGCCTGTCTTAACCGACGGGCAGACCAACGCGAGCGAACTGACTGCATGAAAATCAAGACCCTTGGAATGGCGGCACTCTTGCTGGTAGGCGCCAGCGGCGCCCAAGCACAATCCTTTGACGTTTCAGACATTCGTGTGGAAGGACTGCAGCGGGTTTCCGCCGCCTCGGTCTTTAATGCGTTCCCGGTGAGCGCCAACGACCGTGTCGACGAGCAGCAGCTCGCCGCGGCCGCCCGTGACCTGTTTGCCACCGGTTTGTTCGAAGACGTCTCGTTGGCCCGGGAAGGCGATGTGCTGGTGATCCAAGTGGTCGAGCGCCCCACCATCGCGCGCTTGAACATCGAAGGTAACGACCAGATCTCTGATGAAGACCTGCGCAACGGGCTACGCCAGTCGGGTTTGTCGGAAGGGCAGGTCCTACAACTCTCGACGCTCGAAGAGATCGAGCGTGAGCTCGAGGGCGTCTATCAGTCCCAGGGGCGTTACAGCGCTAGCATCGACGTTAACGTCGAGGAGATCGACGAAGGCCGCGTTCAGGTCAACATCGATATCAACGAAGGCGAAGTGGCCAAGATCCGCCAGATCAATATCGTCGGTAACCAGGATTTCGACGATGAGACGCTGCGCGACGTCTTCGAGCTGAACGACCGCCCAGGGCGTATCTTTGGCTGGTTCTCCAAAGACGAGTACTCCCGCGAAGCGCTCTCTGGCGATATCGAGCGTCTGCGTTCGTTCTATTTGGATCGTGGCTACGTCAACTTCGATGTGACGTCGACCCAGGTATCGATTGGCCCCGAGAAGTCCGACATCTTCATTACGCTCAATGTCGATGAGGGCAGCCAGTACCGCGTAGGCGATATCCGCTTTGCCGGTGATTTGCAGATCAGCGAAAACGAAGCCCGCAACCTGCTCGAAATCAACAGCGGCGATATCTTCTCCCGTGGCGATGTCAACGCCTCGACGGAAGCGCTGCGCCAGCGTCTGGGCGCGGAAGGCTTCGCCTTTGCCGAGGTGCAGGGCATTCCTGAAGTGGCCGATGACGGTGAAACGGTCGATCTCGTGATTGCTGTGAATCCAGGTCAGCGCGCTTACGTGCGTCGAATCGAGTTCTACGGTAATACCACGACCCAGGACGAAGTATTGCGCCGCGAGATGATCCAGCTCGAAGGCGCACCGGCATCGACGGAGTCGATCACGCAGTCGCGTCAGCGTCTGGAGCGTTTGGGCTTCTTTAGCCAAGTGGAAGTCGACACGCAGCCGGTACCGGGTGAGCCCGATCTGCTGGACGTGACTTATAACGTGGAAGAGCAGCCCTCCGGTTCGGTCTCTGCAAGCGTCGGCTTCTCGCAGAGCGCGGGCGTGATTTACGGGGTCGGCCTGGCTCAAAACAACTTCCTTGGCACCGGTAACCGTGTCAACGTCGGCGCCCAACGCAGTGACACCTTCACCAGCGTCAACTTCGCCTTCACCGATCCTTACTGGACGCTGGACGGCATCTCTCGCGGGTACAACGTGTTCTACCGCGAAACCGACTACGCCGACTCCGATATCTCGACGTTCTCGACCGATGCCTACGGTGCCGGTATCAACTTCGGCTACCCCATCAGCGAGTTGTCTCGCCTGAACTTCGGTGCCAGCGTCGAAGACGTCACGGTGAAAACCTACTTCGACACTGCCTCGGAAATCCGCCGCTATGTGGAAGATGAAGGCGAAAATGCGCAAAGCCTGAAGTTGACCGCGAGCTGGACACGCAACAACCTGAACCGGGGCATCATGCCGACCGCCGGTAATTACCAGCGCGTCTCGTTGGAAACCGGCGTGCCGGGTAGCGATGCGGAGTACTACAAACTCCAGGCCCGCGCGCAGCAGCTCTTCCCGTTTAACGATGACGAAACCTGGGCGCTGAAGTTCAGCGGTAATTTGGGCTACGCCGATACGCTGGGCAGCAACGATCCCTACCCGTTCTACGAAAACTTCTATGCAGGCGGCCTGGGCTCGGTGCGTGGTTTTACCTCCAACACCTTGGGCGAGCGCACCACGCCCGCCCGTGAGGGTGGCCGTGACCGCACCTTGGGCGGTAACGTACTGGTAGAAGGCTCCGCCGAAGTGCTTTTCCCGATGCCGTTCGTCGAGAACCAGCGCTCGGTACAGCCCTCGCTGTTCTTGGATGCAGGTAACACCTTCCTGAGCTCGTGCTACGACGTGCTGGAAGCGGATGCAGGACGCCAGCAGTGCAGCTCGGGCGTTGACCTTGGCGATCTGCGCTACAGCGTGGGCGTTGGCCTCTCGTGGCTGACGCCGGTAGGCCCGCTGACCTTTAGCGTGGCTGAGCCGCTGAATGACGAAAGTGGTGATGATACGCAGTTCTTCCAGTTCTCGCTGGGTCAAACGTTCTAATTGAAGGAGTAACACCATGGTGCGTAAACTGACTGCTGCTGTGTGTCTATTAGGGGCGATGACCCTACCGGCGTATGCCGCTGAAGTTGCGGTACTGGACTGGCGTGCGGCGCTGATGAATACACAGTCGGCTCAATCTTCGCTGAGTCAGCTCGAAGGGCAAATCGGTAGCCAGCAGCGTGAAGCCGAGGCGCTGGGCGGCGAGTTACAGCAGTTGCAGACGCGTCTGCAGCAGGAAGGGGAGACCATGTCTCAATCGGAGCGCGAGTCGCTGATTGCCGAGCTGCAGCAGAAGGGCGGTCGCTTCGAGCAGCTGCGCCGTGAAGTGCTGCAAGCGCAACAGGCCTCCGAGCAGCAATTCTTGCAAGGGGCCGAAGCCAAACTGGAGCAGGCCGTCGAGCAAGTGCTCGAACGTCATAACATTGACGTCCTCGTAGAGCCGCAAGGTGTGCTGCACTCCTCGACGGATCTACCCAACGTGACCAACGAAGTCACCCAGATTTTCGATTCGCTGAACTAATTTAATGACCCTCGGTGCGGCTTGGCCGCACCACTGCTTCCTTGGGCTCCCATGACGCACGCTTCTTACACTCTCACCCTTGCGGACATCGCACGTCACCTCGGCGTTGATTTCGAAGGCGACGACCATCAGCCCATCCGCGGTTTGGCAACGCTCAAGGAAGCAGCGTCGGATCAGGTCGCGTTTCTTGCCAATCGCGCCTACTTGAAAGACTTGGCCACCACCCAGGCGGCGGCCGTGCTGCTGCACCCAGAGCATGGCAAGAACTGCCCGGTGCCGCGCTTGGAGATGGAAAACCCCTACTTGGGTTACGCCAAGCTCTCCCAGCTCTTCGATCCGCTGCCTGCGCGTGACGTGCCGGGCATTCACCCCACGGCTGTGGTCGCCGATGGCGTCATGCTGGGAGACGGTGTCTGCGTGCAAGCGAATGCAGTGATCGAGCCTGGCGTCGTGCTGGGCGATCGCGTGGTCGTTGGGGCAGGTAGCGTGATTGGCGCGGACTGCGTGATTGGCGATGACACGCGGCTGCACGCCAATGTGACCGTGTGTCACGGCGTCGTGATGGGCAAGCGCGTCATTCTACAAAGCGGCTGCGTGATTGGCGGCGACGGCTTTGGTTTTGCCCACGATGGGGCTGGCTGGCACAAGATTGCTCAGCTGGGCGGCGTGGTGCTCGGCGATGATGTGGAGGTCGGAAGCTGTTCCAGTATCGACCGAGGCGCGTTGGGCGATACCGTAATTGGCAACGATGTCAAAATCGACAGCCAAGTGCAGATTGCCCATAACGTCACCATTGGTGACCATAGCGCGCTAGCTGGCTGCGTCGGCATTGCAGGCTCTACCAAAGTGGGTAAGCACTGCATGTTGGGCGGCGGCGTGGGGCTCTCGGGCCACCTGACCATCTGCGATGGGGTGCAGGTCACAGGCATGAGTTTGGTCACCAACTCGATTCACGAACCGGGGGTGTACTCGTCGGGTACCGGTGCCATGAGCAACACCCAATGGCGCAAAAATGCAGTGCGCTTCAAGCAGCTCGACGATATCGCCAAGCGTTTGGCGCGGGTAGAAAAAAGCCAGCGTGAATCGTGAAGAAAGAAGGATTTCCTAAGGGAGTGGCTTGAGGCTTCATAGCAGAAGGTTATAATCCACTGCCTTTTTACCAGTAGGATTGCTGGTACGTGCCTGACACTGCTCAGGCCTTTCGTCATTTTAGAGGTCGTTACGATGGTTATGGATATCAACGAAATTCGCGAATACTTGCCCCACCGCTACCCGTTCTTGCTGGTGGATCGAGTCACGCAGTTAACCGTGGGCGAAACCATCGTTGCGTACAAAAACGTGAGCATCAATGAGCCGTTCTTCAACGGCCATTTTCCTCACCATCCCATCATGCCCGGCGTACTGGTCGTTGAAGCGCTAGCACAGGTATGCGGTATCCTTGGGTTCAAGACGGTCAACAAGCTGCCGGCCGACGGCTATGTCTATTACCTCGTAGGCAGCGACAACGTACGCTTCAAGCGTCCTGTCATGCCAGGTGACCAGCTAACGCTCGAAGCCAACGTCATTCGCGGCAAACGGGGCATTTGGAAGTTTGCCTGCCGTGCCACTGTCGACGGCGAGCTGGCCTGCGAAGCGGAAATCATTTGTGCCGAGAGGAAGGTGGCTTGATACATCCTACTGCTTTGGTCGACCCAGCGGCACGGCTTGCCGATGACGTCGAGGTTGGCCCGTTTAGCGTGATTGGGGCAGACGTCACGATTGGCGCAGGTTCGGTCATTGGCCCCCATGTGGTGGTGAAAGGCCCCACGATACTGGGGGAGCGCACGCGTATCTTCCAGTTCGCCTCGGTGGGCGAAGACTGCCAGGACAAGAAATACGCGGGCGAACCAACGCGTCTCGTGATGGGTGACGATAACGTGATCCGAGAGGGGGTCACGCTGCATCGTGGTACCGTGCAAGACCGCAGCGAGACCACTATCGGCTCGCGCAATCTGTTTATGGCATACGTACATGTCGGCCATGACTGTGTCATTGGTAACGACTGCATCTTGGCCAACCAAGTGACCTTGGCGGGTCACGTGACGCTGGGCGATCACGCCATTTTGGGCGGCTTGTCCGCCGTGCATCAGTTCTGCCACTTTGGGGAGCACGCCATGGCGGGCGGCGGCTCGATCATTACCAAAGACACGCCTGCCTACGTCATGATCAATGGTAATCCCGCAGAGGCGCGTGGCTTGAACTTGGTCGGCTTGAAGCGCCGCGGGTTTAGCCGTGAAGCGATCGCTGCGCTGACCTCCGCTTACAAGCTGGTGTATCGTCAAGGCTTGACCGTCGAACAAGCAGTCAGCGAAATGCGCAGCCGCTTCGATCTGCCGGAAGTCACGCAGTTTGCAGACTCCATTGAGCGCTCGACCCGCGGTATCGTTCGCTAACTCTTCTCTTAACCGGCTCTCCCGTCACTATGACACTGCAGCGCGTATACCTTGTGGCAGGCGAACTCTCCGGCGATATCCTCGGTGCGGGACTGATGCAGGCGCTGCGCGCCCGCCATCCCCAGGTGGAGTTTCGCGGCATGGGCGGCCCTCGTATGGAGGCCCAAGGCTTGAAGAGCCGCTTTCCTCTCGAAACCCTTTCGGTGATGGGCTTGGTCGAGGTACTCAAGCACCTGCCCGAACTCATTCGTGTGCGCCGTACCCTGCGTGAAGAGGCGCTGGCTTGGCAGCCGGACATCATGATCGGCATCGACGCCCCCGACTTCAATATCGGCCTGGAGAAGCAACTTCGTGCCGCGGGTATCACGACGGCCCATTACGTGAGCCCATCGGTATGGGCGTGGCGTCAGGGGCGTGTGAAGAAAATCGCCAACGCGGTGGATGCCATGCTCACGCTGCTGCCTTTCGAGGCGGATTTCTACCATCGCCACCACGTTCCCGTGGCCTTCGTTGGTCATCCGTTGGCCGACGAACTGCCGCTGGAAAATGATCGCGAGGCGGCCCGCCGTGCGCTGGGCTTGGACCCGGGCGCACCGGTATTAGCGCTACTGCCCGGCTCTCGGCGGAACGAAGTTCGTTTCATGGGGGCCACCTTCTTGGAGGCGGTGACGCTGCTGTGCCAGCGCCACACGGAGTTGCAGGTGGTGATCCCTGCGGCCACCGCTCAGCGCTATACCGAGCTTGGCGCGCTGTTGGCAGGCTACCCCGCGTTGGCCCAGCGGATCACGCTGCTGGAGGGCCAAGCCCGCGAGGCGATGGTCGCCAGCGATGCGGTACTGCTGACCTCCGGTACGGCGGCGCTAGAGGCCATGCTGTGCCATCGCGCCATGCTGGTGGCGTATAAAATGGCACCCGCGACCCATTGGCTCGCCAAACGACTGGTGAAAACCCAGTGGATCTCGCTGCCGAATTTGATTGCTCAGGAGAGCGTGGTACCAGAGCTGATTCAGCACGCGGCGACGCCGGAGGCGATTGCCGAGCAGTTAGACCAGCGACTGAGCGATGCCGAGACGCGTCACGCACTAGAAGCGCGCTTTGCCTCGATGCATGCCACGTTGCAACGCACGGCCAGCGAGCGCGCCGCGCAGGCGATTACCGCTTTGGTTGCAGGCGAGCCGCTGGAGGCTAAATCGGATGCCGACTAAACCAGCCGACTTTCCACCGCTGGTGGTGGAGTATGCGGGGGATTTCCTGGCGGGGGTCGATGAAGTCGGTCGTGGGCCGTTGGTGGGGAGCGTCGTCGCCGCCGCCGTGATTCTTGACCCCAAGGCGCCCATCGTTGGGTTGACCGACTCCAAAAAGCTCACTGCCCGCAGGCGTGAGTCGTTGGATGTGCTCATTCGCGAGCATGCCCTCGCGTTTGCCGTGGCAGAGGCGAGCGCAGAGGAGATCGACACGCTCAATATTTATCATGCAACGCATCTGGCCATGCGGCGCGCGGTGGATGCCCTACGTCCCCAGGCCGAGTACTTGCTGGTGGATGGCAATCGGCTGCCGGGGCATGCGCTGCCGGGGCAGGCCGTGGTGAAGGGTGACGCTCGTCATCCCGCGATTGCCGCCGCCTCGATTCTGGCCAAGGTGGCGCGGGATGCACAAATGGCCGAGCTGGATCTGCGCTATCCTGAATACGGGTTTGCCCGCCACAAAGGGTACCCCACCAAGGAACACTTGGCGGCGCTGGAAGCCCACGGTGCACTGGCCGAGCACCGGAAGAGCTTCGCGCCCGTACAGCGCCAGTTAGCGCTGCTGTAGTCGCACATTTCATTTCATTTAGCGTTCAATGCTGAGAGTCCCATGACGGTTCCGTTCGTTCATCTTCGTTTGCACAGTGAATACTCTCTGGTCGATGGCTTGGTCAAACTCAAGTCACTGGTCAGCACGACCGCTGAGCGCGGGATGCCGGCGCTGGCGCTCACCGATGAAGCCAACCTGTTTGGTTTGGTCAAATTCTACAAAGCCGCCCAGGGCGCCGGGCTGAAGCCGATCATCGGTAGCGATCTCTGGCTCTCGAATCCCCATGATGAGGCGCACCCCTATCGCATCACGCTGTTGGCGATGAACGACGTGGGCTACCGTAACCTGACCGAGCTGATCTCCAAAGGCTGGACCGACGGTCAGCGCCAGGGACGGGCGATCCTCGATAAACAGTGGGTATTGGCGCAGAGCGAAGGTCTGATTGCCCTGTCGGGCGGGCGTGAAGGCGAGATTGGCCGCCATCTGCTCTCCGAGCACGAGCGGGAAGCGCGCCAGCTGCTGGAAGAGTGGCAGCAGGCGTTTCCCGACCGCTTCTACCTGGAGCTCATCCGCACCGGCCGCCCTCTGGAAGAGGCCTGCGTACACGCTAGCGTTCAGTTGGCGATCGAGACCGGCACGCCGGTCGTCGCCACCAACGACGTGCGCTTTCTGGAGCGTGAGGATTTCTGGGCCCACGAAACCCGCGTCGCCATTGGTGAGGGTAAAGCCCTGGACGACCCGCGCCGCGAACGCCGCTATACCGAAGAGCAGTACCTCAAAAGCCCCGACGAGATGGCGGCGCTGTTTGCCGATATCCCCGAGGCGCTGGAAAACAGCGTGATGATCGCCGAGCGCTGCAGCGTCGATGTGCGTCTGGGAGAGATCTTCCTGCCCGAGTTCGGCATTCCCGAAGGCATGACCCAGGATGAGTTCTTTCGCAAGGTCTCCCACGATGGCCTAACGGAGCGGCTCGATTTTCTGTTTCCCGCCGAGCAGTACCCCAGAGACAGCGACGCGTTTCGCGAGATCGACCAGCGCTATCGCGACCGGCTGGAGTTCGAGCTCAACGTCATCATTCAGATGGGCTTCCCCGGCTACTTCCTGATCGTGATGGACTTTATCCAGTGGGCCAAGGACAACAACGTACCGGTGGGGCCAGGGCGTGGCTCCGGTGCGGGTTCACTAGTGGCCTACGCGCAGAAGATCACCGACCTCGACCCCATCGGCTACGATCTGCTGTTCGAGCGCTTTCTTAACCCTGAGCGTGTCTCCATGCCCGACTTCGACGTCGACTTCTGCATGGAGAAGCGCGACCGGGTCATCGAGTACGTGGCCGACCGCTACGGTCGTAACGCGGTCTCCCAGATCGTCACCTTCGGCACCATGGCGGCCAAAGCCGTGGTGCGCGACGTGGCCCGTGCCCAGGGCAAGCCCTACTCGCTGGGTGACAAGCTCTCCAAGCTGATCCCGTTCGAAGTGGGCATGACGCTGGCCAAGGCCATCGAGCAGGAGCCCGCGCTCAAAGAGTTCATCGAGAATGACGAAGAGGCCGAAGAGATCTGGGAAATGGCCCTGAAACTCGAGGGCACCACGCGGGGTACCGGTAAACACGCAGGGGGGGTGGTGATCGCTCCCACCAAACTCACCGACTTTTCGCCCCTGCTATGCGATGAAGACGGCGCGGGCTTGGTGGTGCAGTTCGATAAGAACGATATCGAAGACGCCGGCCTGGTCAAATTCGACTTCCTGGGCTTGCGTACCCTCACCATCATCGATTGGGCGCTTGAGATGGTGGACAAGGTGCGTGACGCTAACGGCCAGGGACCGCTCAATATCGACGCCATTCCCCTGGACGACGGCAAAACCTTCGAGATGCTCAAGCGGGCAGAAACCACGGCGGTCTTCCAGTTGGAATCCCGCGGTATGAAGGAGCTAATCAAGCGCCTGCTGCCCGACTCCCTGGACGATATGATCGCCTTGGTAGCCCTGTTCCGCCCCGGTCCATTGCAGTCGGGCATGGTGGATGACTTCATCAACCGGAAACATGGCCGGGCGGAAGTCTCTTATCCACACCCGGATTATCAGCACGACCTGTTGAAACCGGTGTTGACGCCTACCTACGGCATCATTCTCTACCAAGAGCAGGTCATGCAGATCGCCCAGGTCATGGCGGGGTACACCCTCGGGCAGGCCGACATGCTGCGCCGTGCCATGGGTAAGAAAAAGCCCGAAGAGATGGCCAAGCAGCGGGCAGGTTTCATGGAAGGGTGTGCCGCCAACGGCATCGACAAAGACTTGGCGGGCAATATCTTCGACTTGGTGGAGAAGTTTGCCGGTTACGGTTTCAACAAGTCGCACTCGGCGGCCTACGCGCTGGTGTCTTATCAAACCGCATGGCTCAAAGCTCACTACCCAGGGCCCTTCATGGCGGCGGTGATGTCCACCGAGATGGACAACCTGGACAAAGTGGTGCCGCTGATCGAAGAGTGTCGTCACTTGAAGCTGACGGTGACGCCACCGGATGTCAACGTCGGTGGCTACAAGTTCACCGTGGATACCGATGGGCGGGTGGTGTACGGCTTGGGCGCGATACGTGGCGTCGGGGAAGGCCCGATTGGCGCGATTGTGGAAGCGCGAAACGCGGACGGACCGTTCAAGGATCTGTTCGACTTCTGCCGCCGCATCGATCCGAAACGGATGAACAAGCGTACCCTGGAAGCGCTGATACGCTCTGGCGCGTTGGATAACCTGGGGCCTAACCGGGCGGTGCTGTTCGCGGCGATGGAAGATGCACTGAAGGCGGCAGCGCAAAATCACGCCAACCAGAACCTGGGCATGATGGACATGTTTGGCGATGCCTTCGTCGCCGAAGAAGAGGCCAGCGATGTTTACGCCGAGTATCGTCATGTGCGCGAATGGACGGACCGTGAGCGGCTCTCTGGTGAAAAAGACACCCTGGGGCTCTACCTGACCGGGCACCCCATCGACGAGTACGAACGCGAACTCAAGCGCTTCGTGTCGACGCGTATCAGCGATTTGAAACCCTCTCGGGAACCGCAGCGGGTAGCGGGTTTGGTGGTCGCCATGCGCACCATGAAGTCCAAACGTGGCGATACCATGGCATTCATCACCCTGGACGACCGCACCGGACGTATCGAAGCGTCGCTGTTTGGCGAACTTTTCGAGCAGCTACGCGGCCAAATCGAGTCGGATCAAGTGATCATCGTGGAGGGCGAAGTCTCCAGCGACGACTTTTCCGGTGGCCTACGGCTGCGCGGCAAAGACGTGACGCCGATGGTCACGGCCCGCGTGCGCTACGGCCAAGCCGTCGAGCTGGCGCTGGATGCCGGACAGATCAATGGCCGATTGGTCGAGAGCCTGCGAGATAGCTTGACCCCTTTTCGGGATGACACCGGACTCCCCGTGCGGTTGCAGTACCGCCATCCAGACGCGACCGCTTGGCTGGAGCTGGCCGAGGAGTGGAAGGTTGCGCCGAGCGATGATCTGCTGCTTGCGCTGCGTGATGTGCAAGGGCAGGTAGGCGTCCAGTTACGCTACCGTTAATCACCTAGCGTACGAGCGCCCCAGGGCGCTCGTACGGAATTGAGCGGGCATTGCCTTGCGTGGCAGGGTCAGGGTGCGATAATGGCGCCCAATATGCTCGTTTCGACAAGGCTTATTTTTTTATAGGCAGCTTACAGGCAGAGCCGATGAATCCTAACTATCTCGATTTTGAACAGCCCGTTGCCGAACTCCAGGCAAAAATTGAGGAGCTGCGTTTGGTGAGTTCTGACAGCCAAGTGAATCTCTCCGATGAGATTTCACGGCTGGAGGAGAAGAGCCGCAAGTTAACGGAATCCATCTTCAAAGACCTGACACCGTGGCAGGTGTCGCAGCTCTCGCGGCACCCCCAGCGTCCTTACACGCTGGACTACCTAGCGCACATCTTCACCGATTTCGACGAGCTGCACGGCGACCGTAACTTTGCCGACGATGCCGCTTTGGTCGGCGGGGTCGCCCGTTTGAACGACGCCCCGGTCATGGTGATTGGGCATCAGAAAGGTCGCGACGTGAAAGAGAAAGTGCGCCGTAATTTCGGCATGCCGCGTCCGGAAGGCTATCGCAAGGCCTGCCGTCTGATGGAGATGGCCGAGCGTTTCAAGATGCCGATCCTGACGTTCATCGACACCCCAGGGGCCTACCCGGGTATCGACGCCGAAGAGCGCGGCCAGTCGGAAGCGATTGCTTATAACTTGGCGGTCATGTCACGTTTGAAGACGCCGATCGTCTCCACCGTGGTAGGCGAGGGTGGCTCCGGTGGAGCGCTGGCGATCGGTGTGTGCGACGAGTTGCACATGCTGCAGTACTCGACCTACTCGGTGATTTCTCCGGAAGGCTGCGCCTCCATTTTGTGGAAGAGCGCCGAGAAAGCCTCCGACGCGGCTCAGGCCATGGGCATTACGGCCGAGCGTTTGAAGGAGCTGGGCTTCGTGGACTCGTTGATCAAAGAGCCGCTGGGCGGCGCTCATCGTCACCCGATCGATACCGCAGCGCGGGTTAAAGAAGCGCTGTCGGCCAGCCTCGAACGCCTGCAGGCGCTGGATAGCGACGCCCTGCTAGAGCGCCGCTATGCGCGGCTGATGAGCTATGGCGCCCCAGCCGCCTAAACGGCTGTTAGGCCTGCTCGAAGACGCCCTGGCGGAGACCCCGCCAGGGCGTTGCGTTTGGGTTGCCCTCTCCGGCGGCTTGGACTCCTCGTTGCTGCTGGCGCTGGCTGCCGAGGTGTGTCGCGGCAGCGGCAATAGACTGCGCGCGTTGCACGTCAATCACGGTCTTCAAGCCGCCTCCAATGACTTCGAAAGCCACTGTCAGCGGCTGTGCCAGCGCCTGGGCGTCCCACTCACCATCGAGCGTGTGGCCGTGGACGTCAAGGGAGACGGTGTGGAAGCCGCCGCCCGGCGTGCCCGCTACGCGGCCTTTGCGCTGCATGTGCCTGCGGGTGACACCCTATGGCTGGCGCAGCACCAGGACGATCAGGCAGAAACGCTGCTGCTGGCAGCGTTGCGGGGTAGCGGCATTCGTGGGCTGGCAGGCATGCCATTTCGACGGGAGTGGCAGGGCATCACGCTGCTGCGCCCGTGGCTTGGCGTCACGCGTCAAACCCTGGCCGATACGGCCCACGCGCTGTCGCTTGATTGGTGTGAAGACCCCAGCAATCGCGATATAGCATTCGATCGCAACCGCTTGCGCCATGAGATCCTGCCAACGCTGACCCAGCGCTGGCCAGGGGCGGTGCGCTCCCTGGCCCAAAGTGCAGGCTTGGCTGGTGAGGCCGATACGCTGCTCGCCAGCTACGCTGCCGATGAGCTGGCCGGACTCACGTTAGCGCCGGGCTGTCTCGACGCGTCGGCACTGATGGCGCTGCCACTACCCCGCCAGCGCCTGCTGGTGCGCACACTCTGCCAGCAATGCGGGCTGCCGACGCCTCCCCAGGCACGCTTGACCAGCCTGCTCGGCCAGCTCAGCGCTGCCCAGGATGCCCAGGTGCTCGTCGAGTGGTCCGGTGCCCAGGCGCGGGTATGGCGGCGCAGGCTGTATCTGATGGCGCCATTGGTTGCGCTGCCAAATTGGCAAACGCCGTGGAACGGCGCGCCGGGGGTTTCAACGCCACTGGGGCCGCTGCAGCTGCGCTTGAGCGTCGATGGCGACCGCACCGCCCCCGTCATGCTGCGCTGGCGACAGGGCGGCGAGATGCTCGACCTGCCTGGGCGCGGTCGGCGTGATCTCAAACGCTGGCTGCAAGAGCGGGCGCTACCACCCTGGGAGCGCAGGCGTTTGGTGATCGTCATGGCAGGAGAGCGCTGTCTAGGTGTGCTCCAACCGCCTGCCAGGGTACTTTGGCAGGCGGAGGGGGTCACGTTCGAGCACGAGCCTTAGGTCGGTATGTTCAAATGAAGCGTCAAACCTGCGTTGGTCATGAACGCCTGCTCCTGCTCTAAATCAGTGCTGAGCAGCGTTGGTTCATCGCTGGGGGGCAGCGTGATGGTCATCGTTTCACCTTGATGATCCACCGTGATCTCGGGCGGGATCGGCGCGCCTTCCGGGCGCGAGTGGTTGATCAAGACCGCGAGACGCAGCAGGCGCGCCAGTTTGACTGCGCTGGCCTGCTGGGACGCCGGCAGCGCTTGCCACTCTTTAATGGGGAATTTACGCCGATGGGCACGCACCAAAAACGCCAGCAACCGCTGCTCGGGGCGTGAAAATCCGGCTAGGTCGGAGTGCTCCAATAGATAAGCGCCGTGGCGATGAAACTGGCTATGGGAGATGGCCAGACCGATTTCATGCACATGGCTAGCCCACGTCAGATAGTGGCCCTGCTCGGCGGTCAACCCCCACGGCTTTTTAATCGCTTCGAACAGACGATTGGCCGTGTCGGCGACGTTGTCCGCCTGGCGCGTATCGACGTCGTAGACCCGTTTGAGCATCTCCAACGTGTTGGAGCGGGTGTCTTCGGCGCTATTGCGTCCCGCCATGTCGTACAGGACTCCTTCACGCAGCGCGCCATCTGCAAAGCGCATCTGTTCGAGGTCGAACGCCTCGAAGATAGCGCTCAAGATGGCAATGCCTGCAGGGAAAACGCGCGCACGATCAGGCTTCAATCCCTCCAATTCCACTTTGTCGAGCTGTTTGCATTTGAGCAGCCGCTCGCGCAGCTTCTTGAGCCCGCTGCGTGTGATTACGCCTTCTTGTGGCGTGTCGCCATAGGCGAACAGGACGCTAGCGGCGGCCTTGATCGTGCCGCTGGAGCCAACGGGGTCGTCCCACCCTAGGCGCTGGTAGGGGCGCTGTATATTGGCCAGCTCCGAGAGGGCCGCCAGCTCGGCGCGACGCATACGTTTTTCCGTCAGATCGCCATCGGCGAAAAAACGGCTGGTAAAGGTAACGCACCCCATGCGCAGACTCTCCAGCGCTTTGGGCTCGAAGGCTTCGCCAATAATGAATTCGGTAGAGCCACCGCCAATATCGACAATCAAGCGTCGGCCGCTTTCGGCCAGCGCGTGGGCGGCGCCCAGATAGATCAGACGGGCTTCTTCACGCCCGGCGATGATTTCGATGGCGTGGCCGAGCTGCGCCTCCGCTCGTTCGATGAACGTTTGGCTATTATGGGCGTCTCGCAGCGCGTTGGTCCCCACGATGCGCAGGTGAGACCCCTCAATATCGGTCAAAAACGGCGCAAATCGGCCCAGACAGTCGAGCGCGCGCTGCATGGCGGCTTCGCTGAGATAACCGTTTTCGTCGAGTCCTGCCGCCAGTTGGACCTTCTCGCCCAGGCGTGCCACGACTTGCAATCGTTCATTTTGGTAATTAGCCACCAGCAGGTGAAAGCTATTGGAGCCCAGGTCAATGGCGGCTAGGCGCTGCGGCTCGCCGCTCTCGAACTCGGCAGGGGCGGCGGCGATGGGGAGCGAAATGTCCTTGGGCATGAGCTATCCTTCAAATTGGCTATGCTAAGGTTGCTGCGACCTCTGACTATTGTCAATTGCCAAAGGCTTGCGTTTGTCGCGGGGCTTGACTACCATCGAGCTACTGGCTTGATCCGAGTTGGCTTGTTCGTCTAAACAAGCGCACTGACTCGGGCACCCCGAGCAGTACGTACCCAGATGGCATCAGCCAGATGTCCAAGTCGTCAGACAACCCGCTGAAACGCATTCTCCGTGCCAATCAGATTAGCTAGTTTATTTGCACCCTCATGCTAAGCAGTCAGTGATACCGCTTTTACGTATTAGGTATCGTTATGGCGACTGCCCGGCTTTTACCACGCGAGCGTGTGCCTAAATGGGGTCTGAACGCATCACTCGGCGCTTAGCCCTATGATATTGACCCTATGATATCGGCCAAGCCTCCTGTCTTATTCCTGGCGCTTAGCGCCTAGCTTTCATGAGCAATTTTCTAACACACCGATGAATCTCACTGAACTCAAGCAAAAAACCGTTCCCGAGCTGCTCGATATCGCCCGTGAAATGGGCATCGACAACCTGGCCCGTTCGCGCAAACAGGACATCATTTTCGCCATCCTCAAGAAGCATGCCAAAAGCGGCGAGGATATTTATGGCGACGGTGTGCTGGAAATTCTTCAGGATGGCTTCGGCTTCCTGCGTAGCGCCGACAGTTCGTACCTCGCCGGACCGGACGATATCTACGTATCGCCTTCACAGATTCGTCGTTTCAATCTGCGCAAGGGCGACTCCATTTCCGGCAAAATTCGTCCGCCCAAAGAGGGCGAGCGCTATTTTGCGCTGCTCAAAGTCAGCCAGATCAACTTTGATCGTCCGGAAAATGCCAAGCACAAGATTCTCTTCGAGAACCTGACGCCGCTGTTTCCGAACGACCGTCTGCGTATGGAGATCGGCAACGGGTCGACCGAAGATCTGACCGCCCGGATCATCGATCTGACCGCGCCCATCGGTAAAGGTCAGCGCGGCCTGCTGGTGTCTCCCCCGAAAGCGGGTAAGACACTGATGCTGCAGAACATCGCGACCTCGATCACGCGCAATAACCCCGAGTGTCATCTGATCGTGCTACTGATCGACGAGCGCCCGGAGGAAGTCACCGAGATGTCCCGCACCGTGCGCGGTGAAGTGGTCGCCTCCACCTTCGATGAGCCGCCTGCCCGCCACGTACAGGTAGCCGAAATGGTCATCGAAAAAGCCAAGCGCTTGGTTGAGCACAAGAAAGACGTGGTGATCCTGCTCGACTCCATCACTCGCTTGGCGCGTGCTTACAACACCGTCGTACCCAGCTCTGGCAAGGTGCTCACCGGTGGTGTGGATGCCCATGCACTCGAGAAGCCGAAACGCTTCTTTGGGGCGGCGCGTAATATCGAAGAGGGCGGCAGCCTGACGATCATCGCCACCGCGCTGGTCGATACCGGCTCGAAAATGGACGAAGTCATCTTCGAAGAGTTCAAGGGCACCGGTAACATGGAAGCGCACCTTGACCGCAAACTGGCGGAGAAGCGTGTCTTCCCGGCGATCAACATTCGCCGCAGCGGCACTCGCCGTGAGGATCTATTGGCCTCTGAAGATGAAATGCAGCGTATGTGGATCCTACGAAAACTGCTCAACCCGATGGAAGATACCGCGGCCACCGAGTTCTTGATCGATCGTCTGAAAGACACCAAGACCAATCTCGAATTCTTCGAAGCCATGAAGCGCCGTTAAGGCGCTCCAGGGTGGCGGTTCCGCCAGACAGCCGGGTTGAGGAGAGGGCATTGAAGTACAACGATCTGCGTGACTTTATCGCAACGCTGGAGGCGCAGGGTGAACTTAAGCGCATCACGGCCGAAGTAGATCCCTACTTGGAAATCACCGAAATCTGCGACCGCACGCTGCGTGCCGGTGGTCCTGCACTATTGTTCGAAAATGTGAAGGGTCACGACATGCCGCTGTTGGGAAACCTGTTCGGCACCCCAAAACGGGTCGCGCTGGGCATGGGGCAGGATTCAGTCGAGGCGCTGCGCGAAGTGGGCAAGCTCTTGGCATTTTTGAAGGAGCCAGACCCGCCCAAAGGGTTAAAAGACGCTTGGGACAAATTGCCGATCTTCAAGCAAGTGCTCAGCATGGGGCCCAAGAGCGTCAAGCGTGCGCCGGTTCAGGAAGTCGTTTACGAAGGCGATGACGTGGACTTGGGGCGCTTGCCGATTCAGCACTGCTGGCCGGGCGATGCGGCACCGCTGGTCACGTGGCCGCTGGTGATCACCAAAGGCCCCCATAAAAAGCGCCAAAACCTGGGCATCTATCGCCAGCAAAAGATCGGAAAGAATCGCGTGATCATGCGCTGGCTCTCCCATCGCGGCGGCGCGCTGGATTTTCTCGAGTTCCAAAAAGCCCATCCCGGCGAACCGTTCCCCGTCGCGGTGGCGTTAGGCGCCGACCCGGCGACCATTCTCGGTGCGGTGACGCCCGTGCCGGACACGCTCTCCGAATATGCCTTTGCAGGCCTGCTACGCGGCTCGCGCACCGAGCTAGTGAAATGTGGCCATGCGGACCTCGACGTGCCCGCCTCCAGCGAAATCATCCTGGAAGGGTTCATCTATCCGGATGACATGGCGCCAGAAGGGCCGTTTGGTGACCACACTGGGTACTACAACGAGGTGGATCACTTTCCCGTTTTCACTGTGACACGCATGACCATGCGTCGCGACGCCATCTATCACTCCACGTACACTGGCCGTCCCCCCGATGAGCCTGCCATTTTAGGTGTGGCGCTCAACGAAGTGTTCGTGCCCATCCTATGCAAGCAGTTTCCTGAGATCGTCGACTTCTACTTGCCTCCGGAAGGGTGCTCTTACCGCATGGCGGTCGTCACCATGAAGAAGCAGTACCCTGGTCACGCCAAGCGCGTGATGATGGGCGTATGGAGCTTCTTGCGCCAGTTCATGTACACCAAATTCGTCATCGTGCTGGATGACGATGTGGATGCACGAAATTGGGAAGACGTGATGTGGGCGATCACCACGCGTATGGACCCTGCTCGAGACACCGTCATGGTCGAAAATACCCCCATCGACTACCTCGACTTTGCGTCGCCAGTGTCTGGGCTTGGCTCAAAAATGGGATTGGACGCGACCAATAAATGGCCCGGCGAAACCGACCGCGAGTGGGGGACGCCCATCGTTATGGACGAAGCGGTGAAAACCCGTGTCGACGAGCGCTGGGGCGAACTGGGCATTGATATTCCGCTACCCACACCGCGTCATGGTTAAGCGGATGTGCGGGGCCGAACGACTTTCCACAAAGAGGCTTTCATGAGCGCTACGTTAACGTGCAAAACGCTAACCTGCCAAGTCACCGCCGTCGAGGACCTCAATCCCGACGTGTTCCAAGTGACGCTTGCCGGTCGCGCTGAGGCAATGCAGCATGCGCCCGGTCAGTACCTCGAGCTAATGCTGGACGAGGCCACGTGGGTGCCCTTCTCGATTGCGAGCTGCGACAGAGGCGACGGCACGCTGGAGTTACAGATTCAGCACTGGCCCGAGCGAGATAACTCCCAACGTCTACGCCAACTGCTACAGGTGGCGAATCAGCTCACCGTTCGTTTGCCGAGCGGAGAGTGCGTGTTGGATACCCAGAGTGAGCGTCCGCTACTGCTGATTGCCGCAGGGACGGGGTTCGCCCAGATGAAGGCCATCGTCGAGGCTGCCCTGCGTGACCAGCCCACACGACCCATTTCGCTATGGTGGGCAAACCGTGAGCACCGTGACCTGTATGCCGAAGACCTCGCCTGCGCATGGGCACAGCAGCATGACCACATAGCGTTCCATGCCGTTACCGAGTTTCCGCTCACCGAGCCGCTCGCTTCTGGAGAACGCATCGTCCATCACCAAGGTCGCGTCGACTTGGTGTTGGAGAGTGAGCTTGCCAAGGCCCCCATCCAGCCAAGCGATTGCGATGTCTACCTCTCGGGCTCGCCCGGCATGGTGTACGCTTGCGTGGACGTGCTGGAACGTTTTGGGGTGAGCAGTGCGCAAATGTTTTCGGATGTGTTTGCCTACGCTCCTCGGCCTCACTAAAATGATTGATCACTTTTAGTGTACGGCTTAAGCCGTCAACTCGATCCGCTATTGAGGAGGCTGTCATGGCCCATCACGACGACAATTTCAAAGACGATTCTGGCATTCTGCCGATCATACTGGGCATCGTGGTCTTGGTCGGTATGAGTGCACTGCCCGCCACGATTGGTTGGATCCAAGCGTTCGGCAGCTAATCACTTGCTCATGGGCAACCCGCACGCAAATTCTCGGTTGCCATTTGGCGCCTGCGCAGGCAGGATAAAGATAGTTCGTCATTAATCGATTGAGGAAGCCCCATGCTACACGGCACGCTGTCATCAAGCGTCACCGCCAAACCGGAAACGGTGACGTACGCTTGGGCGAGCGTCGGTGTCACTCAATTCGGTTACTATGCAGCGTATTGGTTTAGCCACGGTGTGCCCCTGGCTGACGCTTAGCGTCGCGCCAGCAGGCACACCGCTCCGGTTGCCTGCCGCATGCAAAGAAGCCTCGGTGGGTAACTCCACCGAGGCTTCTTTCGTTTTACGCAACCACATTTCATACGTCATTCATTCAGGAGCTGCACCATGTCTTACCGCGCACACTTTATCGCTAGTCTGAACGCCATCCGTTATATCGGCTATGGCTATGGCTGGCGATTTAGCGTCGCGCGGTCGGTGCTAGTTGCCACCTCCGACCGTGCCCATTTGGGTGGCAAGTTGGTGATGCGATGTCACGCGCTATGCCCTACGAATTCGGAGAGTTAACTGATGAATGCCCCTATCCATACTGCCAATACTGCTTGCCCCACGACTGCCCCGGCTTCCTCGCTCATGTCTGCAACGGCTCTGCCGCTACCCGCTGAGCTGCGTCAGCGGGTGAGTGTGAACAGCACGCTCCGTTCCCAAATCGATCAGCAGCGCCAAGCGGTGCAGCGTATTCTCAACGGGCATGATGATCGCCTGCTCGTCGTGGTAGGACCCTGCTCCATCCACGACCCGGATGCTGCCCTGGAGTACGCGGATCGTTTGGCAGCGCTCAGCGACGAGGTGAGCGAACGGATTCTGCCGGTGATGCGGGTGTACGTTGAGAAGCCGCGCACTACGGTCGGTTGGAAAGGGCTGGCCTACGATCCTGATCTGGATGGTAGCGGTGATATGCCGCGCGGTATGACACTATCTCGTGAATTGATGCACGCCGTCGCCTCCCGCGGCCTGCCGATAGCCACCGAGCTATTGCAGCCGATGCTGGCCCCCTACCTGGATGACCTGCTGAGCTGGGTGGCGATTGGGGCGCGCACCACGGAGTCCCAGCTACACCGTGAATTGGCTAGCGATCTCAGCGCTGCCGTAGGCTTCAAAAATGCCACCAGCGGTGACGTGCAGGTAGCCATCGATGCCATGCAGGCGGCGGCCCACTCCCATCAGCGTTTTGCCATGGATAGTCAGGGCCGCCCGATCATGCAGGAGACCGCAGGCAACCCACACACCCATGTGGTATTACGCGGTGGTCACGGTGAACCTAATTACCAAGCGCACCATGTGCGCCGCGCCGTGAATACGCTATGCGAGGCGGGCCAGAATCCGCGCTTGATGGTGGACTGTAGCCACGCCAACGCCCGTAAGGATCACCGCCGCCAAAGTGAAGTCATGCTGGACGTATTGGCTCAGCGTCAAGCGGGCGACGCAAATTTGGTGGCATTGATGCTAGAGAGTCATTTGTACGAAGGCAAACAAGCGTTGACGCCCAGTGCGCTACGCTACGGCGTCTCGGTCACTGATGCCTGCGTCAGCTGGGAGACCACCGAGCGCTTGCTGAAAACCGCCGCGGAGCGACTGACCTAGCGCGTTGACTGACCCGGCCAGCCCCGTATCATAAGGACTCCTTTCGATCACGAGGTTGGCCATGGCCTTTACCCTTGAACAGCACGACCCTGCTACGTACCGTCGCAAAGCCCGTATCATCAGCGTGGCAATGGCCGGGCAACTGATCATTTTTGGCCTGCTGTTTTCCATGCTGCTCACCGCTACCTTTGGAAGCAGCATCTGGCTGAACGCGCTGGGCGTTCTGCTGGGCCTGCTCGCCACCAGCGCCATGTTCGCTGCGCTCAGAGAGCGCCCGTGGATGGCCGAAATGCGCTACGTTTGGCAGCTCAAGCACCACTTGTCGCGCATTAGTAGCTATCTGCAGCCGCTGCGCCGTGCGGTGGAACAGGATAATCGTTTAGCGCTGGATATTCTGACCTTCTACCACCAAGGCATGGCTCAACTGGCAGAACTGAACGGCCGCACCACCGATGACGATGCCGAACGGCTCGCAGAAAAAATGCAGGTCAAAGTAAAGCGTGACGAACTAGGGCTACCCAAAGAGGTAGCTACGTTCGACCCGCACGACCTGAGCGCTTTTAAGAAGTAAGTGGTGTAATAAGCCATGAAATGAGGGATTCGATAGGGAGCACGTTCGATGAAGGCTAATACGGCATCACTACTACTCGCCACCGCGGTAGCGACCGCGATACTGCTGGGCGGCTGCGCCACCAGTGCGCCAGTCGATGAGCAGCCAGTGAAAACCACCGTGCAGAGCAGCGCGCCGCTGCTGCCTTCGGTGCTGTTTCCCGGCAGCGCCGAGCGTTTTCAGGCCTGGAACTGCCAACCAGCCAATCAAGACTTGGTCACGGCCGTCAATGGGAACGAGTTACGGCTGTGGTCGTTGCACGGTGCGTGGCGATTGCCTCAAGCCGTAGTGGCCAGCGGTGCCCGTTATCAGGATGGCGATATCAGCTTCTGGAATCGCGGCGATCGGGCGCAAATCGAAACGCCGCGAGGGCAGCTACAATGCCATCAAGGGGTTCAGCGGGAGATTGCCACGCGTGGCAGCCACCCGGGTGTGATGTTGTTAGCCCGCGGTAACGAGCCCGGCTGGACGATCGAACTGGCGAACGATGCGCCCGTCATGACCTGGACCACTAATTACGGCAGCGACACGGCGACCATGCCCTATATGGTCAGCGTGATGGATAACGACGCGGGCCGGGTGGTGATCGAGAATGCCAACGCCGAGCAGTTTTTCCGCGTACGTATTGAATCAGGTGCCTGTTTCGACGACATGAGTGGCGAACCCTATCCTGCTCGCGTGACGTTCACCATTGATGGCGAACAATATAAAGGATGTGCACAAGGCATTGCGCCGTAGCCTGTCATGGCCTTGTACGGCCATTAGCAGCGATAGAGGAACGGCTCTGCGCGCCACTGTGGCTCTACGTAGTCGCTGGCGCACAGGGCCGATACATCGCCGCCTGCCCGGGCGGCAAGACGTGCCAGTGTCGCCAAGTGCAGTCCTCTGGGGCTGCGTACTTCTTCACTGATCGCAACGGGTACCCAGCGATCGCCTTCTCGGGTTGCTAGGGTAAAGTTGAAAGGGTGAAAACCGGGAAAGCCTAGCCGAATGTCAGTGGCGATAAGCGTCTCTTGCCCATCGATGTGACGTGTCTCGAAACGTAAGAACGGCCCAGTGAACCATGTAAGCCGCTGGCCTAGCGGCCCCTCCAGAGCACTTGGCTCCAGCTCGACGTTACGACGCAACGGCTCCAAGGCTGGGGCCCGTTCACGATCGAACACGCTGATCAAACTCTCGTAATAACGATCATCGTCGATGACCGTCGCCCGCCATAGCGCGATGTTGAACGGCGTCGGTTGAATCAGTACGGGAGCCGTCTGTAAATCTGCGTCGGCCAGTGTCGGTGCAAGACGTTGCTCCACGCTCCACTTGGCGCCAGCCGCTGCTATGAGATAAACGCAGGAGATGGCTAGCCCCGCTCGGCAAGCGCTGTGTACCTTGCCGGAGACGCTGGCAATGGTGAGCGCTATCAGCAGCGGCAGCGTGTAAAAAGGGTCGATGATGAAGACGATAGGCCACGCGACCGGTGGCGCGTCCAGCGGCCATAGCAGTTGTGTGCCATAGGTGGTGAGCGAATCGAGCAGCGGGTGCGTCACCAATATCAGCGTAAAAAAGCTCCACCAGCGGCCAAACGAGATGTCCTGCGGTGGCGCGAAGCGAGCGCAGAGCACGGCTAGCAGCGTGGCAAGGCCCGTCAATACGAACAGGGAATGGCTGAAGCCACGGTGCTCGGTGACGTTGGCAATGGCGTCGCCATAATCCAGCGCTACGTCCAAATCGGGTAGAGTACCCAGTAGCGCACCTATGACGATGGCCTTTCTGCCCAGGCGCTTACCCAATACCACCCCTCCGACGGCTGCCCCAAGCGCTGCTTGCGTAATCGAATCCACAGACCTCTCCTCGACGAGCCGATAGCGAATCGTCATAGTTACTTGGCATGACGCACGAGATGCACAACCATGACATTATTGTACAGCACATCTATCTTCTATTTTAATGTGGCACTCTTGTCTATGTTTTGAGGGTGCCACATGACCCGCGCGACAACGTGCGCTACGGTTTTACAGGATATAATTACCCTTTTTCGATGAAGAGGAAATGACATGCAGTTTTTACATACCATGGTACGTGTCAGTGACTTGGACGCCTCGCTTCACTTTTATTGTGAGTTGCTGGGCCTCAAAGAAGTGCGCCGTAAAGAGAACGAAAAAGGTCGCTTTACACTGGTGTTTCTCGCCGCACCCGACGACGAAGCCCGCTCCGAGCGCCTTACTGCCCCCGAGCTCGAGTTGACCTACAACTGGGACCCGGAAGAGTACACGGGTGGCCGTAATTTCGGCCATTTGGCCTACCGAGTCGACGATATTTATGGCCTTTGCCAGAAACTTCAGGATAACGGCGTGACCATCAACCGTCCGCCCCGCGACGGCCACATGGCGTTCGTGAAGTCGCCCGACGGCATCTCTGTCGAGCTGTTACAAAAAGGCGATGCATTGTCTCCCCAGGAGCCTTGGGCCTCCATGGAAAACACGGGTAGCTGGTAAGTCGCTGGTAAAACGCATAAGGAGTACGAACAAGGTGAAAGGACAAACCCGCCATATCATCATGGGAATGGGGCTTGCGCTGCTGCTGAGCGCTTGTGGCAGCACACCGCAGCAAGAGCGAACGGATGTACCGCAGGGCGGCACGCTCTCTGGGCCGGTAGTGGAGCAGCGCTGGAACTTACTGCTGGTAGGGACCGATGAGCGGCTCTCCATGCCCGAGACACCGTTCTTTCGCATTGGACGCGACGGGAAGGTTAACGGCTCTGATGGCTGCAACCAGTTCACCGGTAAGGTGAGTTTAGGTGAAAGCCAACGCATCTCGTTTAGCGAGCTGGCCTCTACCCGAATGGCGTGTCCGAACATGGAGGGCGCCAAGCGGGTGTCTGATATGCTAGATAATGCCTATCGGTATTTGATCGACCATGACCGGTTGGTGTTCTTCGGACCAGATAGCCGCGTCCTCGGCGGTTGGCGAGAAGCTAACTAAGCCGCTATCGGCTTAGTCAGTAAACGGCGGATTGAAGCGGGCAAGAAAGCGCGCATCGATCCGCTGTTTCCATTGCCATACCCAGCGGCCCGAAAAGCCTATGGACCCACGGCTGGCAATCGCGTGGCCGTCGCCGGTGCCAATCAGTGCTAGCACGCGACGCGGAGGCTGCCACGGGGTGAGCGTTAAACCGTGGCAGGTGGCCCGCAGATTCTCTGCTAATGCGGGGCCCATACGCACCGCATAAACGCCTGCCTTAGGGAGTGGGGAGGAGCGCAGCGCAGCGCAGTCGCCAGCGGCAAAAATGCCGCGCTGGCCAGTCACTTGAAGCGCCTCGTCCACAGAAATAAAGCCTTTCTCATCCAGCGGCAGCGCCGTTCGTTGCAGCCACGTTTGGCCCACGGCGCCGGTCGCCCAGAGTACGATATCCGTCTCGATGTGCTCACCAGTGTCGGTTTGCACACCGCCAGGTACCAAGGCGCGCCCCCGCACTCCTGTGAGGACGCGCACGCCCGCGCTTTTGAGCGCCCGCGCCGTTAACCAACGGGGCAGCCAACCCGCCCCCGGCAGCAGCGTCTCAGCGGCGCTGATCAGTGTGCCTTTCCAGTGAATGTCCGGGCGCTGTTGTCGAAGCCGCGCGAGGACACTCATCAGCGTCTCGCAACCTGCTGCGCCACCGCCAACGCTCACGACGTTTTGGCGTGCTCCGGCTGGCAGCTTAGCCACCTCTTCGCGTAATGCTTGCCAGCGATGGTGCAAGGAGCTGAGCGGACGCATGGCCAGCAGCGTCGGCAGCGCATTTTTCTCGACACTCTTTTCGATACTTTTCTCGGCACTCGCCTCGCGATTTTCATTACCTTTAGGAGCAATGACTTGCGGTAACGTTAGCGTCGAGCCGACGTTGAAGGAGGCCACGTCAAACGCCATTACGCTCCCATCTGCCAGTGTTATCTGGCGCTCGCTCGTACTGAGCGCCACGGCGGGAGACGCGATGAAGTGAGCGCCTGCGCGCTTACAGAGTGCCGCAATATCCATCTGCGTCTCCCTTAGCGTGCACTCCCCGGCTAACCATGCAGGCACGCTGCCCGAGTAGGCGGCAAATCGGCTATCGCTCACCACGGTGATCGACACCGTTTTATCCGGCTGTAAGGCAAACGCCTCCAGCACGAAGGCGTGGGCGTGGCCTGCACCGATGAGCAGTAATTTCTGCATGTTGCCTCCTTGAACGAGCGATGAGGCGCCGCTGCTGAGCGTTATTCGCCAATGACCACCCGATTTTTGCCGCTTTTCTTGGCCAGGTACATGCCGTGATCGGCGCGTTCCACTAATTGACGCACGGTATCGCCTGACTGTTTGGCTGTAAGACCTATGCTGATCGTGACGGGGAACGGTAGTTTGAAAAACGTCGTCGAGACGATGCTACACAGCCGCTGTGCAAGAGGTAAGCTGGTCGTGATATCCGTCTCTTGAAGGATGATCAAAAATTCTTCGCCTCCCCAGCGGCCAAGATGATCCCCTTCGCGTAGTGTGTCCTGCACAACGCGGCTGAGACACCCTAATACGTCGTCCCCCACCGAGTGGCCATAGGTGTCATTGATTTTCTTGAAGTCGTCGACATCGAACAGGACGACAGAGAGGGTAACGTCCGAGCTGATGAGGCGGTTCAGGACCATGTTGGTGTAGTGGCGGTTCCAGCACTGGGTCAAGGGGTCCAGGCGGGCGAGCGCTTGCAGCCGCTGATTGGTCTTCGTCAACTGCTGATTGAGGTAGGCAACCTCTATGGCGGTAATCGCCACGGCGATGTCGTCGGCCAGCTCCCTCACCATGGAGGCCTCTATCGGCAGCCAATCAGTCACCGGGCCGGAGAGAGCAGGGCTGTTTGAGAGGGGATGTGTGACGAAACAGCAGTAGCCAACATGGAGCGCAGCACGCGATGTCCAAGCGGGCCACCAAGCCACCCTGACACAGGCCACCGAGCTCGAGTGTGCCGCTGCTCAAGGCCTCGTTGGGTAGTGTGTCGAGCGCATCGAGAAGATGCCGTTCAGGAGGGCAGTCGCCCAAGCAGTGAAGCTGACGGTGCCTCATCAAGGCAATGCCCTGGGCATCGAAGAGTTGGCATAGGCGCTCCCCATGGTGCTGGAGGATTTGTTCGATACCAGCAAAGCGTCTGATGTCGGCGGCGAGTTGTTGGCGGTAACATGTCAACTTGGCCCGTTGCTTAGTCAGCTGCTCTACTTTTAGTAGGCGCAGCCGCTGCGCCGCCATCATGACGATCAAACTGCACCATTTTGAAGAAGCCGCATGACGCGAGGTGGGGTGGGCGACATAGCCCCATGTTCCCGCTTCTCCTTTTAATTCATAATACTGCAACCTGGAGGCTGCCAGAGCATCGAGCGAGCAAATGGACGTTAGGTGGGGATAGGCCTCTAGCGGACACGTGGGTGGAAAACCATAGACCAAACGTAGCTTCAGGGCCTTGGTACGATGGTAAACGAGGATGGGGGTTTGACGGGTGGCTTTATGAAGCGTGTAAGCGATCCGTTCGAAGAGCGCTGTTGGCGTCGGTGCTTGGCTAATCGTTAGCAGGGAGTCGTAAAGCTCGTCGCGCTCATGACAAAGAGGTTGCTCGCTCATCCTGAATGACTCCTCAATACATGAGATAACACGTCCATGTTGGCCAAAGGCCGAGCGTCACGTCACATCGAAATTGAATTAACGATTCAACCAAAAGGTAAATCATTATTCAACCATTATTGAATAATCGATTCACATTGGCGGCATGAATGAAAAAATCATGTTTGCCGAGCGCCTGAAATCCTCCATGCAAACGGCAGGGTACGACACGCGGCCCTCTGTGCTGGAGCGTGAATTCAATTTGCGCTACTGGGGAAAACCGATCACCTTCCAGGCCGTCAGGCGCTGGTTGCGGGGAGACTCGATTCCAAGTCAGGAAAAGCTACAGGTACTGGCGCGTTGGTTATCGGTCACGCCCCATTATCTGCGCTATGGCGGCACCGAAGAGAATGCGGTCAATGAGCCGTCAGGGCCGTGGCAAACCCCGCTCACGAGAGAAGAGCGCCATTTGCTGGCCATGTACAAGACGCTGCCGCCCCCTCAGCGTCAAATCGTCCATGACGTGGTAGAAACGTTTGCCAAAGCCTATGGTGATTCGCCGGCAGGTGCCGAGCGCGAATGACTGCATGGGCGAAAGGCTGTCATCGCACTCGGTCTTCTTAGCCCCGGCGCCAGTCGAAATAGCGCTTCAACAGATCCAGTACCCGCTCCGGTTTGTGGGCGTTTTTCCATACCCCAGCGGTGGCTTTGGTCGCTTCGCCCAGGGTGGGGTAAGGGTGAATGGTGCCGAGCAGCTTATTCAGCCCCAGCCCGTGTTTCATGGCCAGGGTGAATTCGCCCAGCCACTCGCCCGCGTTTTCCGCCACGACCGTTGCTCCCAAAATTTTGTCTTTGCCGGGCACGGTGAGCACCTTGATAAAGCCTTCGGGCGCCCCTTCGGCAATGGCGCGGTCGCTGTCACTCATGGCGTAGCGGGTCACTTCAAAGGCCACACCCTTGGCGGTGGCCTCTTTTTCGTTGAGCCCCACCCTGGCCACTTCCGGTTGCACGTAGGTCACGGCGGGCATGAAGCGGTAGTCCACTGCGAAGCTCTTTAGCTCGCCAAACAGGGCGTTCACGGCGGCGTGCCACGCTTGGTGGGCTGCGGCGTGGGTGAGCTGGTAGGGGCCGGCCAAGTCGCCACAGGCCCAGATGTTGGGCAGGCGCGTCTGCAGCCGCTCGTTGAGCGCCAGCGTGCCGATATCCGTGGTGGTAATTCCTAGCGCTTCCAGCCCTAACCCCTCCACGTTGGCCTGACGGCCTGCGCTCACCAAAAGGTAATCGAACGCCAGAGTATTGCGCTCACCCTCGTGCTCGATCACCAACTGATGCTCACCGTCCGTTTGGTTCACCTCCAGCGCTTTCGCGCTGGTCATCACCGTTACGCCCTCTTGGGTGAGGGTGCGCTCCACGTGCTCGCTGACCTCGTTATCCTCTCGGCCCAGTAACTGTGGCGCGCCCTCGACCAAGGTGACCTGGCTGCCCAGACGGGCAAAACTTTGGCTGAGTTCGCAGCCAATCGCCCCGCCGCCAAGCACCACCAACCGTTTGGGCAGTTCGGTGAGCGACCAGAGGTTTTCAGAAGTGAGCAGCGGCGCGTGCTCGATACCGGGTAGGGGCGGCACGCGGGGGCGCGCCCCGGTGGCCAGCACGATATGGCGAGCGGTGAGGGTTTGTTCACCCACGCGAATTTCCCACGGTGATACCAGGGTGGCGTGCGCTTGATACACCTCCACGCCAAGCTGGGTGTAGCGCTCGACGCTATCGTGGGGCTCGATATCACGGATGGCCTGATGCACATGCCCCATCACCTTGGAGAAATCCACGCGGGGCTCGCTGGCGCTCACGCCAAAGCGGTGCGCCGTGCGAATGTCATTGGCCGCACGAGCCGACCGGATCAATGCTTTCGAGGGGACGCAGCCCGTATTGAGACAGTCGCCGCCCATCTTGTGTTTTTCGACCAGGGCCACCTTGGCCTTCACGGCGCTGGCGATATAGCTAGTGACTAACCCCGCCGAGCCGCCGCCAATCACCACGATGTCGTAATCGAAGCGGCTAGGGCGCGTGAAGCCTTTATAGGCGTTGCGCTTTTGCACCAACACCGCAATGCGCCGGGCCACCCAAGGGAACACCGCCAGCAGCGCAAACGAGGCAATGAGCCCAGGCGAAATAATGCCGCTCAGGCTTTCCAGCTCGCCGAGCTGGCCGCCCGCATTCACGTACACCGCCGTGCCGGGCAGCATGCCCAGCTGGCTCACCCAGTAAAACGTGGTGGTTTTAATCCGCGTGAGCCCCATGACGAGGTTGATCATGAAAAACGGAAAAATGGGCACCAAACGCAGGGTGAACAGATAAAACGCGCCATCCTTCTCGACGCCCCGGTTCACCGTGTCGAACTGGCGGGGAAAGCGTTTTTCGATGGGCTGCCGAAACAGAAAACGGGAAAGCAGAAAGGCGAGCGTCGCGCCGATGGCGCTGGCAAACGAGATGATGAGCAGCCCCCAGCCCAATCCAAACAGTGCGCCCCCCAGTAGGGTGAGCAGGGTTGCACCGGGGAGTGACAGGGCCGTCATGACCACATACACCGCAAAGAACATACCCGCCACCTGCCAAGGCGATTGCTGAAAAGCTGCCTGAAAATCGCTGCGGTAGGTTTGCAGGGTGTCCAGCGTGAAAAACGAATGGGCGCCGCTAGCGTAGAAGCCAATCACGGCCAATAGCAGTAGGGCAATAATCAGCAGGCGCTGACGGTTCATGGCAGGCTCCTTGGAAAAAGGGGGGCTGACTCAGTGCTCAAATGGAGGGGTTCCATACACGTTGGCGTGGCGCTGCCGCTGCCAGCGCTGCCAATCTTCGGGGCGGTCGATGTCCCACATGGTATCTGGGTAGGCGGCTTCCAGGCCCAGTGCCGCTAGGCGCGCTTGGGTCACGCTCAATACCCGTTCGGTGCCCCAGGGAATGTCTGCAAACAGGCTGGGGTAGTCCTGGTGGCTGCCAATCAGTCCGTAACCGCCATCTTCGGCCGGTAGAATCACGACGGCAAAGGTGCTCAAGGCGGCTCGGCAGCGCTTTAGCATGGCATGGGTAATGCTGGGGCAGTCGGTGCCCATTACCATCGCAGGGCCGTCGGTACTGTTCAGCGCATGGCGAACACGCCTGCCCACGTCGCCCTGCTGCTGGGCGGCCAGGGCAATACCGTGTTGGGCCTGAAGCTCTAAAAAGAGCGGGTGGCGGTGATCTAACGAGGTCCACAGCGTGACGTTCTCCGCCCCCAGCGCTTCGCAGCCGGTGGCTACACAGTGACGCACCATGGCTGCGTGGGCGTCGGCGGCGCCCTCTGCGCCCAAGCAGGGGATCAGACGCGTTTTGGCCTGCCCCGGCAGCGGTGCTTTGGCCAGCAGGTGCAGGTGGGGCGCGGCGGGCTTAACGTGCATCGCGGTACTCCTTAGCCAATTGCGTGGCGCTGACACCGCGCCAGTAGCGGTAGCGTAGCCGCCACATCAGGCGAATGGTGGGCCAAGCGCCGAACTCGTCCCAGCGCCTGCCCGAGCTTATCACCTTCTGGCGCAGGCAGGCGGGGGATGAATGGGCCTTCAGCCGTTTGCTGAGTTCGATGTCCTCCATCAGCGGCTGATCGGGAAAGCCGCCCAGTGCGAAAAACGTGTCCCGGCGCACAAAGATGCCCTGGTCACCGGTGGCGATACCACTGAGTCGCGAGCGTAGGTTCATCAAGCTCGCGACCACTGGCAGCCAGCGGCTTTTGCCCGCGAGCTGAATATCGAACCGCCCCCAGGCGTGTTGGGCAAGCGCCTGCTGTAGATTCGTTACCGCACGCTGCTCTTTGTCGGGCGGTAGTCGAGTATCGGCATGCAGAAAGAGCAATGCCAGGCCGCGGGCGTGTTGCGCCCCCAGGTTCATCTGACGTGCGCGCCCAGGTTCACTCTTCAGGACCGTATCGGCAAGTGGCGCGGCCAAGGCCACGCTGGCATCGGTGCTGCCGCCATCCACGACGATGAGTTCAACGCCTGAGGCGCGCAGCAGCTGTAGCCGCGTGAGCGTTGCCTGAATACAGGCTGCTTCATTGAGTATCGGAATGATGATACTCAGTGATAAAGGCGTAGGGTGCGGTTCAGCCAAGGGCAATGATCGGTCCTCCTGCGGCGGTGGCATCGGCGTCGTCATGGGTGACGAGTAGAGCGGGCAGGCCCGCTTCCCGCAGTTGACTGAAGACCAGCGCGCGCATCTCTTGGCGTAGGGTCGTATCCAGCTTGGAGAAGGGTTCGTCCAGTAATACGGCGCGGGGTTGGGAGAGCAGCAGCCGCATCAATGCCACCCTAGCCTGCTGCCCGCCGGAAAGCGTGGCCGGATCGCGGGCTTCAAACCCCGCAAGCCCTATCTGGTCGAGCGCCTTGGCAATCTGGGCACCTTTCTGCGGGCTTCTACGGGGCAGGCCAAAGCGCAGGTTGCCGCCAACGCTCAAATGGGGAAACAGCAACGGGTCTTGAAACAGTAACCCCACGCCGCGCTGCTCGGCGGGCAGGCGTAGTATGTTGGTATCCCCAAGGCGAACCCGCCCCTGGGCGGTGAACGTGTTGGGTAAAAAACCGGCGATAAACGCTAGCAGCGTGGATTTACCAGAACCCGAGGGACCCATCACGGTGAGCACGTCGCCGGGGGCCACCGTTGCATCGACACTCAACAGCAGGCGTTCAGCTAAGTGAATGCTTACTTGCTCGAGGGTCAGGGCGTTGGCAGCGTTATTCATGAGGCTCCTTATCCACAGGGCGTCTTAACCTTGGCGTTTAACGTTAAGAGGTGTGCGTCTTGGAGCGCCTAGCCACCTTGGCAAGGCGACGGCGACCATGAAGCCGACGAGCGGCAGGCCCGCTTGCACCAGCGCCCATACGCCGATTAAGCGGCGGTTTCCCCCGGAGGCCAGCGCCACGGCTTCGGTGGTCACCGTTGGGACTCTGCCAGCGCCTAACAGCTGGGTGGGTAAATACTGGCCAATACTCACCGCCAAGCCCACCGCTGCGGCGGTGAGCAGTGGGGCAAGCAGGAGCGGTAGCCGCACGCGCCAAAACGCCCGGCGGCGAGAAACGCCTAATGATTGGGCCATGTAGAGCCAGCGCGGATCCAAGCGGCGATAGGCTTCCGCCAGCGAAAGATACACATAAGGCAATACGAACAGCAGGTGGCCCGCTACCACCAGCGCCAGTTGGGGGCGAATGCCCAGGCGCTCGGCGGCCACCACCAAACCGTATAAAAATGCGATTTGCGGGACTAAAAGCGGTAAATAGAGCAGCCAGAGCGAGCGAGTAGGGTGACGCTGCTGGCGCTGCTCGTTTTCGAGCGTGGCGACGACCAGCACGGCCGCCACGCCGGTCGAAAGCAGGGCAATAAGTGCGGTATGGGTCAGTGGGCCAGCCAGCATGCTGACACTGCGCTGCCAGTGGTCGACGGTAAGCGACTGCGGCAGCAGCTCAGGAAAACGCCAGAACCCGGCCACCGAGAAGAGCCCAAGCCCCGCCAGTGAGGCCAGCGCGGCGGCGCTTGCCAGAGCAAGCCCTACGCGTCCGAACACACGAACGGCGGCGTCTCCCCGCGTGCGCTCGCCATTGATCAACCAGCGCTGGCCCAGCCTGCGGGCCAGCTGCTCCAACAGCCACCAGCTCAGCAGCGCCGCCAGCGTTACGCCCAGCTGCAGTACTGCCGCCGCCGACGCCATGAAGCGACGGGTGAGGTCGGGGTCGCTAAACCAACCAAGAATCGAGACGCTCAAGGTGGGCGGCAAGCGTGGACCCAATATTAGCGCCATGTCCACCACGGAGGTCGCATAAGCAATCACTGCATACACCGGCAGGCGGATGAGTATATAGAGCGACGGCAGCACCCCTTTGAGCCAAGCAACCGTGGGCGAGTAGCCCAACGATCGTGCCAGCCGCAGGCGCTGCTCGGCCTGGAGCTGAGGCAGTGCCGCGAGGCTCATTAGCAGCAGAAAGGGCGCTTCCTTCAAGACGAGGCCAAGCGTGAGCGCAAGTCCCCACGGATCGTTGACGATCAGCGCATCGGGGGGCGCCTCCCAGCCGGAGAGCCACGGGGAGATCAGTCGTGCCATCAGCCCAGAAGGCGCAATCAGAAAAGCAAAGCCAAACGCCACCGCCGCGTGGGGAATCGCCAGCAAAGGTGACACTAACCGGCGCAGGCTGCGGTCCAGCCAAGTGCCTTGGCTGGCAGCTAAAAACAGCACGACGATGAGCAGCGCTAACGCCGTACTGGCCAGGCCGCTGGCAAAACTCACCGCCACCGAGCGGCCAAGCCCCGGCTGTGCGAAAAGCATTTGCCAAGCGAAGAGGTTGGCCTGATCGCTCCCCAGTACCGGCAAGTAGCCAAAGGCGGGCAGTAGTACCATGCCAAGCCCCGCGGTGACGGGCATCACCAGCAGGGCAATGATCACGATCGGCGCTAGCCGTAGCATGGTTCAGTGAGTCGCACGCGACGAGGAGGAGTGCGCTTAGTTGACACCGTAACGCTCGAGCCAAGCATCCTGTAGGGCGTTCATCCAGCTGGGATGGGGTTCTGCGAGGGTGCTGGATAGCGCATCGACCGGCAGCGCCGAGGGATGGTTGTCACCCTGCTCGAAGAGTGCCTGGTCGCTTGGCTCGAGCTGCTGAATGGCCAGCACGCTGCGGTCGCCCCACATGCTGAGCGACTGCTTCTGGGCCTGCGCTTCCGGGGAGAGTAAGAAGTTGGCTAGCGCCATCGCGCCCGCTTTATGCGGCGAGTTGTAGGGAATGGCTACGAAGTGCACATTGCCCAGGGTGCCGCCTTCGAGTACGTAGCTGCGCACGCTTTGCGGCAGTTCATACTCCATCACCGCTACGGCAGCGTCGGTGGGGTAGAACGAGAAAGCCAGGCTAAGCTCACCGTCGCTCATCAGCGTGCGAAGGTTGGGGCCGGAATCGGGAAAGCTGCGTCCACTGCGCCAGAGATGTGGGTGCAATTCGTCCAAGTAGGCCCACAGCGGCGCGGTGATCTCTTCGAACGTGGTCTCGTCGACAGGGGCATAGAGCGCGTCAGCTTGGTCGGTGAGCTCGATCAGCGCCTGTTTTAGGAACGTACTGCCGGTAAAGTCGGGGATACGCGGATAGCTGAACTGTCCAGGATTCGCTCTGGCCCAGGTGAGTAATTCCTCGATGCTTTGGGGCGGCGTATCGGTTTGGGCGCTGTCGTAGTAGAAGGTGATTTGCGCCTTGCCCCAGGGGGACTCATAACCCTCGGTGGGTAGAGTGAAGTCGGTGACGACTTCGGGATTCTCGTCAGGATAGGTAAGAGCGAAGTTCGGCAGCGACGCCGCAAAAGGCCCAAACAGCAAGTCTTGCTCACGCATGGCGGCGAAGTTTTCGCCGTTGATCCAAATCAAGTCGATGCTGCCATCGCTGTCGTTGCCCGCCTGCTGTTCACCCAGCACCCGTGCCACGGCGCTGCTGGTATCGTCGAGCTTCACGTGCTCTACGCGAACGCCGTAGCTCTCCTGCATCTGCTCTGCGACCCAGGCAATATAGCGATTGGTGCGCGCATCGCCGCCCCAGGCATTCCAGTACACGGTTTGGCCGTCGGCGGCGTCCAGTACGCTCTCCCACTCTCGCGGGTCGGGCGTGGCAACCGCAGGCGCGGCTAGGCTTATCAGAGCAAACGCCACGGCGGTGGCCAGAGCAGAGCGTGGTTTCATCGCACACCTCATCAAATCAGTTGGTTATAGAGCGGTTTGTAGGCACTGAAGTTCACTGTGAACATGGTCGATAATGGGCAGTGATAGGTAGTGTTCCACGCGGTCGCGCACGTGGTCGATCACGGCGGCATCGGTGAGCTCCGCCGACCAATCCTCTCCCCGGCGCTCGCTATCCTGGCGTTGCAGGTGCTGAGCGCGCCACTTGGCACACCACGTCAGCGACCATAGCCACGTCGCGCGCCGACAGGCAATTAGCGTATTCACGCTGGGAAGCACGATATCAGGCGTGGCGGCCATGGCCGTCTGCCAGCGGCGATAGAACGCAATGACCTCGTCCAAGCTGAGCACCGCCTGGCTGTTAAGGTCCCAGGTGGTCGAGGTGTAGAGTGAGGTATGGGCTAAATCGATGCCCGGCAGTCCGTAGCGGCATTTTTCGAGATCGACGAGTATGGCGCGCCCCTCGTCCGTGACCAAAAAATTGCCGGGGTGGGTATCGAAGCTGATCAGCGTAGCGGCGGCGTCATCCAGCGTGCTGGGCAGTAAATCCAGCTCCTGTTGAATACGCAGATGAATGCTGCTGGGAAGCTGGGCGTCGTCGAGCCATTTTGCCTGCAGAGACACTTCTTCCACCATGGCTTGCCAAGGGGCTGTAGGGGCCAGTAACGGCGGGCGGTGGCGAGGCAGCGGCTGGCGGTGCAGGCTGGCGAGGGTGTCGGCAATGGCAGGCAGGTCCTGGGGAAGTTCGGCCAAGCGCCCGCGAATTGCCTCGACCAGCAGCGCGCCGCGTGGTAGCGACTCGCTGGGCGGTAGTACGCCCTGCAACCCAGGCGTATGTCCGCCTTGGCTGGCCCGTTCATAGCAGGCGGCTTGATAGGCCAAGTTCTCTTCTGGCGGCAGATTCATCTGGCTCTGTTTGGGCAGCCGAGCCACCCAGTCATCGGCGTCTCGGTGGATCCACACGTGGTCGTGGGCTAGGCCCGTATCCGCCATGGGCGTCAGCGAACGGTAGTCGATCTTTGCTTGCTGCAGCGTACTGCCCAATGCCTTCAGGCGCGCCTCAGAGAGTGTCGGCATAAAGCGTTCCGTGTGATTGACGAGAGGTCATGTCATGAATGGTCGACGCGTGCGACTGTCAGTCAGTGACAGCATGACGTTTAACCTTACACGGTTCGTCATAAAAAACGATGGCCATGCAGGTCGTCGCGTGAAAAAGGCGATGTAGATACGACAACGGCACCCAGTAGGTGCCGTTGTGAGACTGTCATGAGCGGGGGATTACATCGCGGCAATCTTCGCCTGCTGCTCTTTCAACAACTTTTTGGCGGACTGGTACTCTGCCAGTTTGCCGCGCTCTTTCTCGATCACGGCGTCGGGGGCTTTGGCAATGAACCCTTCGTTGCCCAGTTTCTTCTCGATACCGCCGATGAGCTTATCCTGCTTCTCGATCTCTTTGGCGAGGCGGGCAAGCTCCGCGTCTTTATCGATCAGGTCTGCCATCGGTACCAACACTTCCATATCGCCGACCAGCTGGGTGGCCGAAAGAGGGGCGTCTTCTGGGTTTGCCAGCCACGTCACGCTTTCCAGTTTCGCCAGCTTGGCCAGGAAGCGGCGGTTCTGCTCCAGGCGCTCGGCGTCCTCGGGCTTGCCTTTGGTCAGCAGCACGTCCAGCGGTTTGCCGGGGGCGATGTTCATCTCGGCGCGGATGTTGCGCACGGCGATGATCACGCCTTTCAGCCATTCGATGTCGCGGGTGGCCTGCTCGTCGATCTTGCTATCGTCGGCTTCCGGCCACGCCTGGTGCATGATGGAGGCGCCGTCGCCCATGTAGGTGCCCGTCAGGGGAGCCACCCGCTGCCAGATCTCTTCCGAAATGTAGGGCATCATCGGGTGGGCCAGGCGCAGAATGGTTTCCAGTACCCGCACGAGGGTGCGGCGGGTGCCGCGTTTGGCGCTATCGCTGGCCGCCTCGTCCCAGAGGACCGGCTTGGAAAGCTCCAGGTACCAGTCGCAGTACTCGTTCCAGACGAACTCGTAAAGCGCCTGGGACGCGTGGTCGAAGCGGTACTCGTCCATGGCTTTGGTGACCTGCGCTTCGGTTTTCTGTAGCTGGGAGATGATCCAGCGGTCCGCCAGCGAGAGCTCCACTTCCTCTCCCAAGGCGCCACAGTCCTCGCCTTCGGCGTTCATTAGCACGTAGCGCGAGGCGTTCCAGAGCTTGTTACAGAAGTTGCGATAGCCATCCAGGCGGTTCATATCGAACTTGATATCGCGACCGGTAGTGGCTTGCGATAAGAAGGTAAAGCGCAGTGCATCGGTGCCGTGGGCTTCGATACCGTCTTTGAACTCTTCTTTGGTGGCTTTGGCAATCGCCTTGGCCTTTTGGGGCTGCATCATGTTGCCGGTGCGTTTTTCCAGCAGGTCATCCAGCGTTATGCCATCGATCAGGTCGATGGGGTCCAGCACGTTGCCCTTGGATTTGGACATCTTCTGACCCTGTCCGTCGCGCACCAGGCCGTGGACGTAGACGGTCTTGAAGGGAACTTCACCGGTAAATTTCAGCGTCATCATGATCATCCGGGCGACCCAGAAGAAGATGATGTCGAAACCCGTCACCAGCACGCTGGAGGGGTGGAAGGTTTCCAGCTCCGGGGTTTTTTCCGGCCAGCCCAGGGTGCCAAACGTCCATAGGCCCGAGCTGAACCAAGTGTCCAGCACGTCTTCGTCCTGGGTCAGCGCCACGTCAGCGCCCAGGCCATGCTTCTCGCGGGCTTCCTCTTCACTGCGAGCCACATACACGTTGCCGTCGGCATCGTACCAAGCCGGAATGCGGTGGCCCCACCACAGCTGGCGAGAGATACACCAGTCCTGTAGGTCGTGCATCCAGGCGAAGTACATGTTCTCGTAGTTCTTCGGCACGAACTGAATGTCGCCTTTCTCCACCGCTTCGATGGCGGGCTTGGCGAGGCTCTCCACGGCCACGAACCACTGATCGGTGAGCAGCGGTTCGATGACATCGCCGGAGCGGTCGCCGTAGGGCAGGGTGTTGTTGACGCTCTCTACCTGAACCAGCAGGCCGAGGGCCTCCATGTCGGCGACGATCTGTTGGCGCGCTTCGAAACGATCCAAACCCGCGTATTTGGCTGGCAGGGTGGCGTCTTCATCGGGCTGCGGCTGACCTTTCAGGTCGAAAATTTCCGCCTGCTCGAGGATCGTCGCATCTTTGGTGAATACGTTGATCAGCAGGTGGTTCTGACGCTTGCCGACTTCGTAGTCGTTGAAGTCGTGGGCCGGAGTGATCTTCACGCAGCCGGAGCCTTTCTCCATATCGGCGTGCTCGTCCGCCACGATGGGGATACGGCGGCCTACCAGCGGCAGCTCGATGAACTTGCCGACCAGGGAAGCATAGCGCGCATCCTCCGGGTTGACGGCCACGCCGGTATCGCCCAGCAGGGTTTCCGGGCGGGTGGTGGCGACCACCACGTAATCCTTGCCGTCGTCGGTCTTGACGCCGTCGGCCAGCGGGTAGCGGAAGTGCCAGAAGCTGCCCTGCTGCTCTTTGTTTTCCACTTCCAGGTCGGAAATGGCGGTGTGTAGCGTCGGATCCCAGTTCACCAAGCGCTTGCCGCGATAGATGAGCTTCTCTTCATGGAGGCGCACGAAGACTTCTTGAACCGCTTTATAGAAGCCGTCGTCCATGGTGAAGCGCTCGCGGCTCCAGTCGACGCTGGCGCCCATGCGGCGCAGCTGGCGGGTAATGTGGCCGCCGGACTCTTCCTTCCACTCCCACACTTTTTCGATGAACGCCTCGCGGCCGAGGTCGTGACGGGTCTTGCCCTCCTCGGCGGCGACCTTGCGCTCGACCAGCATCTGGGTGGCTATCCCGGCGTGGTCGGTGCCTACCTGCCACAGGGTGTTGTTGCCCTGCATCCGCTTCCAGCGCGTCAGGGTATCCATGATGGTGTCCTGGAACGCGTGGCCCATATGTAGGCTGCCGGTGACGTTGGGCGGCGGAATCATGATCGAAAAGGGCTTGCCGCGGCCAGATGGGGCGAAGCGGTTATCGGCTTCCCAGCGTTCGTACCAGCGGGTTTCGATCTGTTCGGGTTGGTAGGTCTTTTCCATGGGGAGTCGGCTCACGGCTTGCAAAAAATGGTGGCAAGTATAGCGCGAACGCCCTGCGCTCGTCAGGGGCGTTGCGCTTTGCTCGTATGGGCGCTCGATTCGGTGATCAGTCGCGCAGGGCGCGGTCGCGAACTTTTACCACCGGCTCCATCAGGTAATCCAACACGCTGCGCTTGCCGCTGAGAATGTCGATCTCTGCCACCATGCCGGGCATGATATCCAACGGCTGGTTATCGGCGTCGTAGAGATAACCGTCGGTACGCACTTCCACGGGGTACATCAGCTCGCCGCTTTCCGGCATTTCTACCGCGTCGGCGGCGATGGTGACCAACTCGCCGTCCAAGCCGCCGTAGCGGGCAAAATCGTAGGCGGTCAATTTTACTTTGACCGGCTGGCCGGGGTAGAGAAAGGCGATATCGGACGGACGAATATGGGCTTCTACCACCAGCGCATCGTCGGCGGGCACCACTTCCACCAGCGGCTCGCCAGAGCCTGCCACGCCGCCCACCGTACTGATGTGTACTTGATTGACCACGCCGTCTACCGGCGAGCGAATCGTGGTGCGGGCGACTTGGTCCGCGCGTCCCGGCAGGGTTTTTTGCAGCTCAGCGACTTGTGAAGTCGCTTCGGCCAGCTGGGCTAACGCATCGGCCTCGAAGGCGTTGCGTGCTGCCACTTTGCGATCTTCGATTTCCGCAATGGACGCCTCGGCGCGCGCCACTGCGCTCTGCTGACGGGCCACTTCACCCCGCAGCTCGTTGAGCGATTGGCGTACCCGCAGTAGCGAGGTTTCCGGTTCGATGCCGCGCTGGGCCAGCGGTTGGATGATCGCCAGCTCCTGCTCGGCTAGCTGGACGCCGGAGCGTGCCGTGCTAAGGGCGGCTTCCAGCTCCGCTGTCTCTTGGCGCCGCTGGTAGCCCTGCTGCTCCAGCACCTGTAGCTCTGCGTTTAGCTCTAGTTGGCGGCCATGGAAAAGCCGCGTTTCACTGGCGGCCACGCTGGGGGCTGCTTGGCTCAGAGCGTCATCCAGCGCCAGCGGCGTCTGGTTGATTTCGGCCTCTAAGCGCTGGATACGCAGCTGGAGCGAACGCAGGCGCTGGAGGCTTTCCTCGTAGTCACCCTCGAGCGTACCACCGCTGAGCACCATGAGCGTATCGCCTTGGGCGACCGTATCGCCCCGGCGCACGTTGATCTCCGTGACCACGCCGCCCTCCAGACTTTCGACCACTTGCAAGCTGCGTGAGGGCACGACTTTGCCCTGGCCGCGGGTGACTTCATCGACTTCCGTGAGATACGCCCAAATGAAACCAATCAGAAGAAAGGCGATGATCGTGAGCAGTAGCAGGCTACTGCCGATGGGGCGCTTGGCACGTCCGTGACGTACGAAGTGCTCGAAATCCAGTTGAGAAGTAGGACGATTCACTGAGTGGTTCCTTCGCGCGGACGGTGGGGGGCGGCTTCCACAGGGCGCATGACCTGAGCTTTGGGGCCATCGGCCACGATCTGTCCCTGGTCGAGAATGACCACGCGATCCACCAGCTCCAACAGGCTGGTACGGTGGGTGACCACCACCAGCGTTTGTGCTGTGCTCGCGGCTTTCAAGCGCGCAATGACCTCTTTTTCGGTTTGGATGTCCATGGCGCTGGTGGGCTCATCCATCAGCAGAATGGGCGGCGCGCCCAGCAGGGCTCTGGCCAGACAGATCAGCTGGCGCTGACCGCCGGAAAGTCCCTCGCCGCGCTCGCCAATTGGCATGTCGTAGCCTTTCGGGTGGCGGGCAATGAAGTTATGGGCTCCGGCAAGTTTCGCGGCGTTGAGAATCTGCTCATCGGTGGGGTGGTGGGCTCCAATGGCAATGTTTTGCCGCACGGTGCCGGAGAAGAGCCAGGCTTCTTGCAGAACGCTGCCAATGTTGTGGCGTAAATCCGCAGGGTCGATTTGGCGAAGGTCGGTATCGTCGACCAGCACGGCACCCTGTTCCGGTGGGTAAATGCCCAGCAGTAGGCGTGCCAGCGTACTCTTGCCGGAGCCGACGCGGCCAAGCAGGGCGACTTTCTCGCCGGGCTCGATGGTCAGGTTGATATTTGCCAGCGCAGCGGTGGTTTGCTCGGGGTAACGGAAGCTGACGTCCTGCAGGCGCAGCTTGCCTTCCAGCGTGGGACGGCTGAGGTAGTGGCGGCCTGCCGGGCGCTCGGAGGGCATGTTCATCAGCTGGTCGAGCGCGCGGTAGGAGGTACGCGCTTGGTTGATGCGGGTCATGGTTTGCGCCAGCTGTGCCAGCGGCGCCAGCGCGCGCCCAGTGAGAATGACGCAGGCAATCATGGCCCCCATGGAGATCGTGCCAGCGCCCACCAAAAAGACCCCGTACACCACGATGCTCACCTGGGCGGCCTGCTGGGCAAAGGCGGTGGCGTTGAGGGCGAACTGCTGAATCGCGCGACCTTGACGCCCTACAGTCGACTGCTGGTGCACGCTCTCTTCCCAACGCTTGCGAATCATCGGTGCTGCGCCGCTGGCCTTGATGGTCTCCAAGCCAGCAACGGCCTCGATCAACACGCCCTGCTTGGAGCGGCTCTCTTCAAAGGCTTGACCAGAAAGACGTTTGAGAAACGGCTGAACGGCAATGCCGATCAGCAATACGAGGGGAACGGCGATCATGGGGATGAGGGCCAGCGGCCCGCCGATCAGATAAATCACGCCAATGAATAGCAGGATGAACGGTAGATCGACGATGGCGACCAGCGACGCCGAAGCGAAGAAATCGCGCAGCGTCTCGAACTCTCTGAGGGTATTGGCAAAGCCGCCGGTGGAGCCGCGTTTGGCGCTCATTTGCAGGTTGAGCACATGGTCGAAGATACGCCGCCCCATGCGTAAGTCTGCTTCCTGGCCAGCCCGTTCGATAAACAGCTGGCGCAGGGTTTTTACCGCAAAATCGAACAGCAGGGCGATACTCACACCGATGGTGAGCGCCACCAGCGATTCAACCGCTTCATTGGGTAGTACGCGGTCATACACCACCATGATGAACAGCGACGTGGCCAGGCCTAAAAAGTTGGTGAGCGCGGCGGCAATCACCACTTGGGTATACACCCAGCGATTCGAGGAGAGCGCACTCCAGAACCAGTGGCCGCCTTGAATGGCCGGTTCGCTATTCAAACTGACCGGACGGTAGCGGGCGCGTACGGCAATCAGGTGGCCGATATACGCCTCTTCCAGGGCGCTTACATGGGTTTCGACGGGCTGTTTACCCAAGGCCGGATCAAACAGCGCGAAGCGATTGTCATCGATACGCTCGATGAGGACCACCGCGCGGCCATTTTTCAGCAGCGCCACTGCAGGCAGCAGCGAGTTACCCAGCGTGGCGAGAGGATGCTCGCCCAGTGCGGCGACCATACCATGGCGTTCGGCGGCATCAATGAAGCCATCGGGTGTCAGTGGGGATTCGTTGCCTACTCGGTGAGCACGCACGGCGGCTTCGGAAACGGGCAGCGCTAGATGGGCGGCCACGAAGGTCAAGCACTGCTCAAGATCGTCCTGATAGGGGTTAGCGGCGTTCAAGGTGAATCTCCATCACATCCAGTAGTTCACCAGTGACCGCGAGCTGCTGGAAAGCGGCCTGCTCCCAGCGCACCCGGCGGTTGATCAGCTCCAGCGCGGTTTGAAATAGGTCGCGCTGGGCGTCGAGCAAGTCATTGATGCTGCTGCGGCCAACGGCAAACTGGTCGCGATAGGCCAGTAGGGCCTCCTCTTCGGCGGCGAGCGTGGCGGTTTGCGCTTCCAGCTCCGCACGACGGGTGCGGGTATCGGTGTAGGCCGAGCGGACTTCGCGCTCTAACTCACGGCGCAGCGCTTGCTGCTCGTACTGGCTCTGCTGCTGGCGTTCGACCGCTTGAGCAACCCGCGAGGAGGTGGCGCCGCCGCTGTAGGGGGTGTAGTCGACGTTGAAAAGCAGCGCGACGTCGTTATCGGATTCGTTGAAATCGTTCACATCGAACTGACGGCCCTCGACCGCCACGCTTAGGCTGGGCAGGCGGGCATTACGGGTGGCCTGGGCCTCGGCGTCGCTGGCTTCACTGGTGAGCGTTTGGCTGCGCAGCGCGGCGTTTTGCGCCAGCGCTCTGTCCAATAGGCGATCTGCGTTGGCATCGCTCAATAGCGCGCCACCCTGGGGCAGCGCCAGTACATCCGGCGTGGAGAAAAACGCTTCCTGATACACGTTGATCGCTCGGGCCAGCTCGCCCTCCAGTGTGACCAAGCGTGATTCGGCGTCGCTCAAGCGGCTCTGCGCGCGCAGAACGTCGGCGCGTGAGCCTGCGCCCGCCTCACGGCGTAGGCTCACGTCTTCAAAAATACGCTGATGCTGCTCAAGATTATGCTCGGCCAGCTGGCGCTGGGCGGTCAAGCGGGCCACATCCAGGTAAGCGTTCACCGCGTAGAGGACTTCCTCTTCAACGCTAGATTGGGACTGCCAAAACGCCGCTTCTGCGCTGAGATCGGCGGCGCGAACGCGTTCGCGACTCGCGCCGAAATCCAGCAGTAGCTGGCTCAGCGTGACCACGGCATCGACGCGCGAGCCGCGATCGGGCAGTGATTCAGTACGCTGGAGGTCGTTGCGGTACTCGAGGCCTGCGTTCACCTGCGGGCGGCGCACCGCGCGCACTTCGTCAATGCGCAGCACGGATTCCCGCTCTCGAGAGCGCTGAGCCAGAATGCCGGGCTGCTGCTCGATGGCTTGCTGAATTTTTTCACGTAACGCGATCAGCGCCATAGAACTGCCTGTCGCCTCACTGGCTTGCCATCGAAAGCGGTCGAGGAGCTCTTGGAGCTCGGGCGAAAACGCCGGGCCATCCAGAGAGGAAGCGGGCAAGGCGGCCGTCTCGGCCAGTGGCTCCTCCAGCACGGGTTGCGCCATCAGTGGTGGGCTGACCAGCAGTAGGCCGAGTATGAGCGACCTGGTTACGTTCACATTCATTATCGTTCCTGAAGAGCATCGGTACTTAGCGCGTTTAGGTAGCGCTCGGCCAGTCATATTCGGCTTCGCTGCTCAGCGCTTCTTGCCATTGGGCAAGGGGATCTGAGGAGTGCGTCGACGGCTCTGCCGTCGCCTTACGTTGCCGATAGAGCTGCAAATGGCCAAGCTGCTGTTGCGATTGCAACAGAGCGTACACCAAAGGAACGGCGCCCAATTGCCAGAAAAGCCCTATTTGTTTGGCAGAAAGGGCCTGCCAAGCGCGCTCGTCGATTTGATACAGCGGTGCGCTGCCTTGATAGCCGTGGGGCTGCCAGGGCGTCAGCAGTGCCGACTTGGATAGCGCGGTAATACGCGTGGAAAGCCGCTGACAGCCTTGCTCACGCTGCTGTAGAAATGCCAGCACTTGGGCGGGAAAGCGGGCAAGCTCCCCGTGCTGGTTGAAAAAAGGCTCGGCATCCAGGCGCTCGACGACATAGGGCGAGTGCTGGTCGATGCACAGTCTACCGGGATAGTCAGGGTGCAGCCCAAACGGGTGGCTGCGCAGCGCGGCAGGCACGTAGGCGGCCCGAAAGCGGCCTTGGTCATCCACCAGAAGGTTCTGACCATCTTCCAGTCCCAGCAGCGCAACAGCATGCCAACCTGCGCCAGTGTCCGCCAGCGCGATGGGAAAGTTAGCCGCCGCATGGCGCAGCTCAGCGTCTGCCAATGCGACTTGGGTAGTGGTTTGCGCAAAGTGGTAGGCGGTAAAACGCTGCCACATTAAACCGCCGTGGTGCTCTGGGTTGAGCGGCACCCACTGGGCAGCGTGATTCATGGCGACAACCTTCTGTGATCGGGCGTTGAGGGGTAATAAACGGTAAGGCACCTTACCAAACGTCGCTTCTACCGTCAGCGGGTGATCAGTCTACGCATCGTGATGAGGCCAATGATCGGCCCAGGCAGCAGCCACCAAATCACCCAAGGCCCCTGGTTGGCCCATAGTGCCGTGACCAGCGCAATGGAGGGAATCGTCAGGCCAAAGCCAATCGCATTCATCATGGCCAGCGCGGCGCCCAGTCGCTCTGGCGGTGCGCTGGCAGACGCCAGGGCGGAGAACTGCGCCGAGTCGGCGATCACACTCACGCCCCAGAGGGCAAGCAGGGCCAACAGCAGCCAGGGCGACAGGCCGCCTAGCAGCGGATAGGCAAGGCACAGCGTGCCAGAGACCGCCAGTGCGATAAACGCGACCCGTGCGCTACCGATGCGTCGGCTCCACCGGCCTGCCATTACGCAGCCGGGAAGCCCCAAGGCGATGACCGCGAAGCTTAGCCACGGCTGCAAGCCAGGGGCCGCGCCCAAGCGCTCCATCTCCCTGGTGACTAAAAAGGGCACCAGCGCCCAGAGGGCGTAAAGTTCCCAGCAGTGGCCAAAATAGCCCAGCGCGGCGGCGCGAAAATCTTTCTGCTTGAACGCAGCGAGCCCCGCCCAGGGCCGCCCTCCGCTTGCCTTGGCTGGCAGGTGAGGCCCCACGCCTAGCTGGAAAATCATCAGTGCCGCCAGCAGGGCAAGGGCAGAGGCCAACAGCAGCGGCCACTGCCAAGGCAAGTGTAGAGTGAGCCCGCGCAGCAGGTGCGGCGAGGCGATGCCCAGTGTCAGCATGCCGACTAACCAGCCAAGCGCCGAGCCTGCGTGGGTGGGCGTCCAGCTCACCACTAGCTTCATGCCCAGCGGATAGATGCCCGCAAGACACAGCCCGACCAAAAAGCGAGCCCCTGCCGCCAACGTGACGTTATCCGCCACGCTGATGAACGCCGCGTTGATCAGCGCGCCGAGTACGGCAGACATCGCAAACAGGTGGCTGGCGCGCACTCGGTCGGCCAAGCCCGTGGTGGCAATCAGCAGGGTGCCGGTAATGAACCCCGCCTGCACGGCGATGGTGAGCAGCCCCAGGTCGCTCTCGCTAAGGCCAACGGCGTCCTGCAGCGCTAAACCAACGCCGTTCACGCTAAACCAGAGCGAGGTGCCGAACAGTTGGGCGATGACGATGACCGCTAGCGGCGTGCGGGCTAACAAGGTATGGGAAAGCATCGGCAGTCTCATCCATTGAGTTGTTGTTATGGAGGGCTTTTAGGTCGTTGGACACTTATCCCAATTTATGCGGTACGACCTCATGCCCCAGCGCCTTGTAGCGTTGCCAGCAGGCACGCTTGGCGACCAGAACCTGCTGGTGCTGGTTGATGATTTCCGCGACGCGGGCGTAACGCTCGACCCCGTCGGGAATGTCAGGGTGAAGATTCAGCAGGGCGGTGTCTGCCTGCGGGCTGGGCAGGGTTTGCCAGCCAAGGGTAATGGGCACGCTGTCAGCCCATTCGCTGTCTTCCAGTGCGTGGGGAAGGTAGGCGTCCTCACGAAACTGCCACAGCGCGTCGTCGGCCTGTTCGGCCAGCGCTTTGTCTTCGCAGTGCAGGTGCAGCCGATAGCCCTTGCGGTGGATGGTCTCGGCGAGCTTACAGGCGAACTGCAGGCGGGCTTCTAGGGTGGTGTCGGGCAGAATATAAAAATCGATGCGTGCCATGGTGGCTCCAGCGGTGTCAACGCGCCTGGCAACCTAGCCGCCACGGTGCGAGTGGCGGCTAGGTTTGTAACGCTAGGGTATTATACCAAGCGGGTCAGCCAGCCGTACTTGTCATCACTGCGGCCGTATTGAAGGTCGAGCAACGTCTTGCGGATGCGTTTGGCCACTTCATTGTTGCCATCGCCCTGCAAACGAATGCGCTCGTTCTCCGTGACCAGCTCACCCACCGGCGTGATGACCGCTGCCGTGCCACAGGCGAAGACTTCGGTAATTTCGCCGGAGGCGGCACCTTCGCGCCACTCGTCGATGCTGATCGCGCGCTCTTCCGGTGTCAGTCCCGCGTCTTTGGCCAGGGTCAGGACGGAATTACGCGTCACGCCTTCCAGAATGGTATCGGTCAAGCGCGGTGTGACGATGCGGCCATCTTTGTAAACGAAGAACAGGTTCATGCCGCCCAGCTCTTCGATCCACTTGTTTTCTGCAGCGTCGAGGAAGGCAACTTGGCTGCAGCCGTTGGCAGCGGCCTCTTTTTGGGCGGCCAGCGAGGCGGCGTAGTTGCCCCCGCACTTGGCAAAGCCGGTGCCGCCGGGGGCCGCACGTTTATAGTGAGAGGAGAGCCAGATAGAGACCGGCTCGATGCCGCCTTTGAAATAGGCAGCCGCCGGGGAGGCGATCACGTAGTAGTCGACTTCATGAGCCGGGCGTACGCCAAGGAAAGCCTCGGAGGCGATCATGAACGGGCGTAGGTAGAGACTGCACTCGTCGGCGTCGCTGGCGGGCGTGGGCACCCAGGCGTGGTCTTGCGCCAGCAGCGCTTTCAGCGAGCCGATGAAATCGTCATCGGACAGCTCGGGTAGCGCTAAGCGGCGCGCACTCCGGCGGAAGCGCTCGGCGTTCTTCTCGGGGCGGAAGGTCCAAATCGAGCCGTCGGCGTGGCGATAGGCCTTGATGCCCTCGAAAATTTCCTGGCCGTAGTGCAGCACGGAGGCGGCGGGGTCGAGGGTCAGCGGGCCGTAGGGGCGCACTTGGTGGCCGTGCCAGTCGGCATCGACGGTCCAGCGCACGTGGGCCATATGGTCGGTGAAGTGTTTACCGAAACCTGGGTTTTGCAGAACGTTGTCGCGGATCTCATCGGCCATCGGCTGGTTGGACGGCAGGATCTCAAAGCGTGTTTCTAACTGGGCATCTGAAGCTGTGGGCACGGCGTATTCTCTCCGCTAGAGCCAAGCCCCGAAGGGGCATCTATGAGCGTATCGTTGGGTTGGCGTGTGCCTTGAAGCAGAGGCACACGCGCATGGGTTCAGGTTTAACGGTTGCGTCAACGAAAGGCAACCGTTGTCGGTCAGTTTGTGGGATTAGGCGTCGCCATCGACGACTTGCGCCTCGGCTTCACGGTCCAACAGATACTGGGTCAACAGCCCTACCGGGCGGCCCGTGGCGCCTTTCTGCTTGCCGGAGTGCCACGCCGTGCCTGCAATATCCAGATGCGCCCAGGGGAACTGGTCGGCAAAGCGTGATAGGAAACACGCCGCGGTGATGGTGCCGGCCGGCCGGCCGCCGATGTTGGCCACGTCGGCGAAGTTGGAGTCCAGCTGCTCCTGATACTCATCCCACAGCGGCAGATGCCATGCCCGGTCCCAGGCGGTTTCACCGGCCTCTAACAGGTCGAGGGCGAGATCGTCGTCGTTGGAGAGCAGGCCCGTGGCGTGGTGGCCCAGGGCGATGATGGCCGCGCCCGTCAAGGTGGCGATATCCACCACGCTGGCGGGGGTGAATCGCTCGGCGTAGGTGAGGGCATCGCACAGTACCAGACGCCCCTCGGCATCGGTATTGAGCACTTCGACCGTCAGGCCCTTGAGGGTCTTGATGATATCGCCCGGCTTGGTAGCGGCGCCGTCGGGCATGTTTTCGGCAGCGGCGACGATGAATACGGCGTTGAGCTTGGGCTTGATCGCCAGTACGGCGCTGACCGTACCGAACACGCTGGCCGCACCGCCCATGTCGAATTTCATCTCATCCATGCCTTCGCCGGGCTTTAGCGAAATACCGCCGGTATCGAAGGTGATACCTTTGCCGATCAGGACATGGGGCGCTTCCTCTGGGTTGTCTGCACCCTGATACTTCATCACGATGAGCCGTGTTGGCTCGACGCTGCCACGGCCCACGGACAGCAGCGAGTGGGCGCCGAGGGTTTCCAGCGCCTCTTCGTCTAGAATCTCGACGTCGAGCACGCCTTGGGAATCACGCCCCAATGCTTCTGCCTGCTCGGCTAAATAGCGAGGCGTGCATACGTTGCCCGGCAGGTTTCCGAGCGTGCGGGTGAAATTGATTCCTTGGCCAATGGCGGTGCCGAGCGCGGCGCCTTGCTTGGCTAGCGGCGCATCGTTGGTATCGCTGACGATCAGCGTCAGTTTGGCCAGGCTCGATGCGTGGGCGGGGGTCGATTTGAACCGATCGAAGCGGTAAATGGCACGCTCGGCGGCTTCCAGTGTCTTGCGCGCTTTCCAGACGGCGTCGCGGTCGTCGATCGGCACGTCGGTGAACGTGACGCTAGCTTCGTCGACGGGGAGTTTGGCCAGCGCTGCCATGGCGGCGTCAAGGGCTTTGATGAAGGCCGCTTCCAGGCACTTGTCGCGCTCGCCCAAGCCCACCAGCAGAATACGTTCGGCTCCTAGCCCCGGTGCAAACGGCACGAGCTGCACGTTGCCCAGTGCGGCGTCGAAGTCGCCGCGCTCCAACAGTTGGCCGATCAAGCGCTCGCTGGCGTCGTCTAATTTGGCCACGGCAGGCAGTAAGTCGCTACCTTTATAGACAGGGAGAACGAGGCAAGCCGTTTCGGCTTTGGCGGGGTTTGCGGTCTGAACGGAAAATTCCATGACGTCTCCAACAAGACAAGCAACGAGTGATTCGGGATAATGCCCCGTTATTTAGTGTTTGCTACCAGTTTGATTAGTGTACCCAAGCCATGGGCGCATTGCATGGCCACCTGCACCACTAGTCGGAGAGCGCGTTGATTCTATTCCGGTACTTAACTCGTGAAGTGTTACTGACCATGTCGGCCGTGGCGGGCATCCTGCTGCTGGTCATCATGGGCAGCCGCTTTATCCGCTATTTTTCGGATGCTGCCGAGGGGGATTTCCCGGTCACGATACTCGGCAGCCTAATGCTGTTTCACTTGCCCGGCTTCATGGAGCTGATCCTGCCACTGTCGTTTTTTCTCGGCATTCTGTTGGCCTATGGGCAGCTCTATATGAACAGCGAAATTACCGTGATGGTGGCGTGTGGCATGAGTCCGACGCGGCTGTTTCGCGTGACGCTACTACCCGCTACGGTAGTGGCCGTGCTGGTCGGTCTTTGCAGCCTATGGTTGACGCCTACGGGGGCACTGCAAACCGAGGCGACCCTGGAAGAGCAGCGCAGCCGTTTGGACGTATCGGTGCTCGCGCCAGGACGCTTCCAGGATTTTGGCGGAGGGCGCACGGCTTACATTACCGATTTCAGCAGCGACGGCACTCAAATGCAGGAAGTGCTGGTGCACGAGCAGCCCATGGCGGGGGCAGAAAAAACGCATAGCTACATCACGCGCGCGGGATCGGGCTACCAGGAAACGAACGTCGATACCGGCAGCCGTTTTCTCATTTTGGAAGACGGCGAACGCTACGGCGTAACGCCCGGACGCCAGGATGCCGAGCGTTTGACCTTCGAGCGCTACACGCTGCGTTTGGGACTTAGCCGAGATCGCCAGGAGCTGGATTCGTTGGAGTACGCCACGACCGCCGAATTGTGGCAAGATCCCGATCCCCGCGCTCAGGCACAATTTCAGTGGCGGGCAGGGTTGCCGCTCATGGTCTTCATCTTAGCGCTGTTGGCCCAGCCGCTGTCACGGGTAAACCCACGGCAAGGGCGCTTCGCCAAACTGTTGCCCGCTGTGTTTCTATACGTTGCCTATTTGAGTTTACTGCTTGCCGCTGTCGATGCGATTGGGAGTGGTTCTCTGGCCGTGGCGCTGGGTGTTTGGCCGGTGCATGCGCTGTTCTTGGGGCTCGGTGTGCTGCTGCTGTGGCACTCTCAACGAAAGGGAATGCGCTAATGCTGATCGCCATGGATCGAATGGATCGTTATATCGCCCGCAACGTCCTGGCTGCCATCGTGGTGGTGCAGTTCGTGCTGCTGGGGCTGGATATCACCATTGCCTATATCGGTGACTTAGGGGACACCCAGGGCGACTACAGTGCGCTGGACGTGTTGCTCTACTTGGGGATGCGACTCCCTTGGCGCTTTTACCAGTACGCGCCGGTCGCCGTGCTGATTGGCGCGCTCATTGGCTTGGGCAGCATGGCCTCCAGCAACGAACTGACGGTCATGCGCGCTGCTGGCCGCTCGCTGGCGCGCATCGTTTGGGGCGTGATGAAGCCCGTGCTGCTAGTGGTCATCGTGGTGCTGCTGGTAGCGGAGTTCGTTAGCCCCAAAACCGAGCAGTATGCCGAAGCGTGGCGATTGGAGCAGCGCCAAGGCGAGGGCGCCATGCTGACTACCCGCAGTGGCTGGCAGTTCGAAGGCGATAGCGTCTACCGCTTTGGGGCCATTCGAGCGGATAACGTGGTGCTGGACTTAACCCGCTACCGCTTCGACGAGCGCCGTCTCATCGAAGCGACCCATGCCAATCGTGCCCACTGGGAGGAGGGTGCATGGCAGCTGGAAGGCGTGACCATGACACGTATTTTCGATAACCGCACGGAGTCGGCGTATCAACCGAGTGCGGCATGGGAAACGGCGCTCACCCCGACCCAGTTGGAGCGGCTGCTACGTGACATCGAAAGCCAAGCGCCCAGCGAGCTATGGGCCTACGCCAATTTCCTCCAAAGCCAGAACCTTCAGGCAGACCAGCCGCTGCTCTATTTCTGGCAAAAGGTATTGATGCCGCTCACCATGGGGTCGCTCGTGCTGATTGCCGCCTCGTTCGTGTTTGGGCCACTGCGCTCGGTGGCAGCGGGTACGCGGGTTTTTTATGGCGTAGTGACCGGTCTGGTGTTCAAGTACGTGCAGGATTTGCTCGCCCCGGCGTCGACCATCTTTGGCTTTTCCCCTGTCTGGGCGGTGCTGGTGCCGACTCTTGCCTGTGCCGTGGTGGGGATCTATTTCTTACGCCGAAATGGCTAAAGGCCGCGCAGACGCACATCAGGAGAATAGAGCAGTGACGACGCGACGTTTTACCCAATTGGATGACGTTTGGCCCGCCGGCATAGGTCGCCGATTGGGCGCCATGCTGTACGACGGTTTTTTGGTGGCGGCCATCTGGATCGCCGTCACCGTGGCTCACTTGGCCTTTTTCCGCTTCGTGCTGGGTCAAACGGCAGAAGAGATCGGTACCACGGCCTTCGACATCTGGAGCCTGCGGCTCATGCTGCTGTTTTTCGTGACGCTGTTCTTCGTCTACTCCTGGCGTCGTGGAGGGATGACGCTAGGTATGCAGGCGTGGCGGCTGCGGGTGCAAACGCTGGATGGCCATGCGATCACGTTAAAGCAGAGCCTGATTCGCTGCGCGACCGCGTGGCTCTCGCTGGCGGCCTTCGGTATCGGTTATTGGTGGGTGCTGTTCGATGGGCAGCGAAGAAGCTGGCCAGACATTGCATCCAAGACCGAAACCGTGGTGCTTCCGAAAAAATAATGTTGGGCGTTTTTATTGAAAATAGCTCACCCGTCAACGGGTTATCATATGTCTCAATGGCCTTAAGGCGAATCGATACTAAAGAACAACGTTTTCTACTTGAAAAGATGTATGCGAATCATTTACATTCATCTCATGATTTTTATGAGGTGTCGCCATGTACGTGTGTGTGTGCAAGGGAGTAACCGATCATCAGATTCGCCAGCAGATTAGCGATGGAGCGCGCAGCTGGCGAGAAGTGCGCGAAGCCACTGGCTGCGGCACCCAGTGTGGCAAATGTGCCTGCTTCGCCAAATCCCTCACCCGCGAGGCCGTTCAGGCCGTACGCGCCGAGTCTGATATGAGTCTCGCTTACGCCGTATGACGCGAATCACTCTTGTTAGACTTATCGTTAGCAAATAACTGATTTTCTTGAATTTTTGTCGTCACGACTGATACTCTCGACAGCGTTGGGAGTTAGCCTTTTTATGGCCTATACTCCTTGATTAATGTAAGAGTACGCTGCAAAACAGTACGTTATTGATCAATACGCTAAAAAGGTGACGGCATGAAAGGCGATCCGAAAGTAATTCAGCATCTCAATATCGCGCTTGGCAACGAGCTCGTGGCGATCAACCAGTACTTTTTGCACGCCAAAATGTACAAAGACTGGGGCCTCAAAGTACTTGCTAAATGGGAGTACGATGAATCCATCGAAGAGATGCAGCACGCCGATAAACTGATCGAGCGCATTCTATTTTTGGAAGGTATCCCGAACCTTCAAGATCTCGGCAAGCTGCATATCGGTGAAAACGTCAAAGAGATGCTCGAGTGCGATTTGAAGATCGAGCACGACGGCCGCAACGACTACATTGAGGCCATCACCTACTGTGAGAGCGTCAAGGACTACGTGACCCGCGATTTGCTTCGCGATCTGCTGGCCGACGAAGAAGGTCACATCGATCACATCGAAACCCAGCTGCAACTCATCGATCAGGTCGGTATCCAAAACTACCTGCAAAAGCACATGGCATTGGCCACTGACGAAGAGTAATCCAGCGATTCAGCCTCGCGTCAGTATCAGCATAAAAACGGGCAGCCCCAAGGGCTGCCCGTTTTTGGTGGTTTGTCTCAGCGATGACGCTGGCCGATGCCCACGAGACTGGACAGCGATACCGCCAACACCGCCAGCAGCATCAGTGCCATAGCGGGGGTTAACACCGCCCAAGGGGCCCGCTCGATGTAGGGCATCCCCTCTGCCAAAATCAGCCCCCACTCCGGCGAAGGTGGACGGGGGCCCAGTCCGAGAAATCCAAGTGCGGCCAGGGCCAGAGCGATGCCGGGCAAGCGCAGCATGGCGTGTCGGCAGACCGGCCCGACGACTGCTGGCAAGATATAGCGGGTCACCAAACGAACTTGCCCTACGCCCAGCAGTGGCGTAATTCGCACGTGGGGCTGGGCTTTGGTTTCTGTCACTAGTGCGGCGGTATGCGCTGCCAAAGGCGCCCACGCGACGGCCGTAACGGCCAGCATGGCACCCGCTGCGCTGGGTCCCAGGGCGCCCGCCACGATGAGGCCAGCAATGGCCGGCGGCGTTGCCTTGGTGATTTCGATCGGACCGGTTGCGAGCCTCGGCGCGAGCCCAATCAAAAGCCCTAATACCAGCGAGAAGAACATCACTAGCGTGGCCATGACCATGGTCGAGAGGGCACCGTGGGCGACCCGGGCCAGAATATCGCGACCAGTGCCATCAGCGCCCAACGGCAGGGCGATGCTGGGCGGCTGCAGACGCATGAACGCCGAGCTGAACGGGTCGCGGCCAATGCCTGCCACGACCAATGCTACCAGCACGACAAGGGCGCACGCGGGCACTACCCATGCCAACCGTTGGGTGTGGGACTCGTGGTGGGCAACCGGCAGGGCCCCGAGGCGAAATGCCCGGCCCAGCAGCAGGGCGCGGCCGATATTGGCCAGGCTGCCTAGGCCAATGGCAATGATCAGCAGGATGAGGATACCGGTTTGCAGTGCAGGCATGTCCTGGGACGAGGCGGCTCCTAGGGTTGCGCGCCCCAGGCCTGGAATGGAGAACACTTGTTCAACGGCAATGGCGCCCCCTGTCAAACCGACCATCACCATGCCGATCTGGGGCATTAGGCTGGGTAGCGTGCGCCGTAGCACGGCCAACATGATCCGGCGGCGTGAAAAGCCAGCCACACTCCAGGTGGCCACCCATCGCTCGGTAAACGTTGCCGACAGGCCGTCGCTAAACAGACGCCCCAACAAGCCGCCCGCGGGGAGGCCCAGCGCCAGCGCGGGTAGCACGGCATAGCTAAGGCCCCGCCATCCGTAGGGCGGCAGCCAGTTGAGCCAAGCGGCAAATACTACCAGCAATATCGAGGCCAGCAGGAATTCGGGCATGGCCGTCAGGGCAGCGCCTACGGCACCCGAGGAGCGTCTTGGGTGGCCTCGCAAACCGCATCGCGCTACGGGAAGGCAGATCAGCGCGGCAGTGACGATGGCTACGCCCATGGCAAACCCCATGAGCATGAGCGAGACACGGGCGCTGTCGAGCATTCCCGGCAGCACCGGAGCGCCGGAAATCCATGAATTCCCCGCATCCCCGTGCAGCAGGCCCATGAGCCAACTCTGCAATGTATCGAGCGGGCCTAGATCCAGTCCCAGCTGCGCCCGAATCGCTGCCAATGCCTCGGGAGTCGCTTCTTGCTCCGCTGAGCGGGCACGCAGGATACTCAGCGCGGGGTCACGGCCGGATAGCCAGGGCAGTAGCCCGACCAGCACCACGACGCACGCCAGGGTGATTAGCCGTGACAGCAGTGGAATGAAGGGAGCTATGTGCAGGCTGCGCCATAGGCGCAGCGGTAGTGCAGTGGACATGCGCGGGCGTTTCTAGGCATCGGGAGCGTCAATGGACGTCTCTTCAGTGATTAGGCGACGCTCGCGGGGGTCGCGCACGGCGTTGACGACCCTCGCCGACTCACCCTGAATCACGCGCTCGTGCAGCATGGGGATCGCCGCATCGGTGCGCAAAATGGCGGCTTCTGCGTCGATGATCGCCCGGCGACGCGCATCGCCGGTGGGCAATTGTGCGGCTTTCTCCAGCGCTTCGTCGACGGCCGGGTCGCATAGCTGGGCGATATTGAAGGAGCCGGCGCAGGAAAAGTCGCTAAACATATAGGCGACGGGGTCGCCGGAGTCGAGCACGGTGGCACGTGACAGAATAAAGGCATCAAACGCACCGGCAAGGGCATCCGCTTCGATATGAGCATACTCGCGCACCTCTTGGGTGACGTTGAACCCTGCCTGGGTGAGCTGTTGTTCGAGCAGAACGGCCACCTCGGGAAGTTCGGCGCGATCGGTGAAGGTGGCCAGGGTGATGTCAATGCCGTCGACCGCCACGGGGGGCGTGCGATTCTCGACCGACGCACGGTAGTCGCTGGCCCAGGCCAGCGCAGGGCCCAAAAGTCCCTCGGCGATATCGGCGCGCCCCTCGTAGACAGTACTCACAATCGACGAGCGGTCGATGGCGTCACGCACGGTGGCTCTTACGCCAGGGTCGCTCATTGGGCCTGATTCGGTATTCAGATAGAGCGTATTGGTACGTGGCATGGGCACTTCGTGAACCAGCGTGGGGTCGAGTAGTGCTACTTGAGACACTGGAATCGCTTCCACGATGTCGGCTGAACCGGTGCGAAGGGCCGCTGCCCGCGCAGTGCCATCAGGCACGTAGTCGGCGTCGATCCCCGCCACGCTGGCCGGTGTGCCCCAGTAATCATCGAAACGATCGAGCCGGGCGCTGGTGGTGCCATTGATCTCTTTCAACACGAAGGGACCGGTACCGGCATCGATCGGGTTGACCCGTCCATCGTCACCGTAGGCACTGGCGGCAAGAATCGCTAGCTGTGGGCTGGAGAGGCGATTGGGTATTAGCGGGTCAACCGTTTCCGTGCGCACGATAATGGCATTATCGCCCTCCACCTCGATGCTCAAATTCACCCCATCAAGAATACGCGGCTTCGGCGCGGCCTGGGTGGCGGCGGTCAGGGAGCGCGCGACATCTTCTGCAGTAAGCGGAGTGCCGTCATGAAACGTCACGCCGTCGCGAATCACAAATCGCCAGGTACGCTCATCGAGCTGCGTCCATTCGGTGGCCAGAAAGGGCTGCGGGTCGCTGTTGGCATCCAGGCGAATGAGGGTTTCTGCCGTGCTCCAGCGAGACAGCTTGAAGGCATCGTCGGAAAGAGGCGTCAAGCCCGAGCGAGGCGGTTGCAACATGGCCACGCTGATGCGCGCGTCGTCGGCCTCGGTAGACTCGGGTGACGCATCAAAACAGCCGGCCAGTAGCAGCGGTGCAGCGAGGGCGGCGAGCAGCGTCTGGGGCAAAGGGCGAGCGAACATCGTTATGACTCCTGGTCATCGTAGAGTAAGTAAAAAAGGGGGATATCGAGACTGGCTGGCCAATGAGCAGCGTGTTCATTGCATGGCAAAGCAATTACATCGGGGCATCGACCGTGGCGGCATTGCAGCCTGGCAGCGCACACGACGGTCGTTGTGAGAGTGCGTCGATCAGCGCACGCGTTACCGGGTGAGTGGGCGCGCGCCACAGAGACGAGGTGGGGCGGTCTTCGACGATTTCGCCATCGTTCATGACCAACGTGCGCGCGCATAGCTGCGTCACGACCGATAAGTCGTGGGAGACCATGAGCAAGCCAGTGCCACACTCGTCGCAGAGGGTTTTCAGTACGCTGATCACTTGAGCGCGCACTGGTAAATCGAGGCCGCTCAACGGCTCATCCGCCAATAGGAAGCGCGGACGAGTGGCCACGGCCCGGGCAATGGCGACGCGCTGTGCTTGGCCGCCGGAGAGTTCGTTCGGCTTGCGATCCAAAAACGGCGCGCCCAGGCCAACGTGCTCCAGTGCTTCACGGGCCCGCTCGTTGGGGTCACACGCCACGTGCAGCCGAATCAGCGGCTCGCTAACCAGGTCGCGAACGCGCATGCGCGGGTCCAGGGACGAGGCTGGGTCTTGGGGGATGTACTGTACGGTGCGACGATACCAGCGTAGCTGCGCCGTGGATCCTGGGCGCACGTTGCGCTCTAGGCAGGTGATCGAGCCGCTGTCGGGGGCTTCCATGGCCAGCAGTGCGCGCAGCAGCGTGGACTTGCCAGAACCCGAGACGCCCACCAAGCCGATCCGTTCGCCATCATGAAGCGTCAGGTCGATATCGTTCATGACCTGCTTGTAGACGCCTTTGCGCCAGGGCAGGGGGCGGGAGAGCGCCACGCGCTTATTGAGTCCCTGCGCCGTCAGAAACGCTGTTTGAGGAGAGGGCAAGTATGCCATCTAGGCACTCTTCAACAAAAAAGGGGGCATCGTAGGGTCCGGAGTGGCTCTTTGGGACGAAACGGCGGAGGGCTCGATGCCGTGGGCGGCCGCTACCAACGATTGGGTAAAAGGGTGTTGGGGCATGGTCATGAGCGTTCCAAGTTCACCGCTTTCGATGACGCGGCCATGTTCAATGACGATCGCCCGCTGGCAGAGTTGGGCAGCCGCGTGGAGATCGTGGGTGATAAACAACATCGCGCTTCCTGACCGTTCGGTCTGTGCGTGCAGCGCGTCCAGTACCTGGGCTTGGGTGACCACGTCCAGCGCGGTGGTGGGTTCGTCGGCGACCAGGAGCGATGTTTTACAGGCCATGGCCAGCGCGATACCTACCCGCTGTCGCTGGCCACCGGAAAGCTCGGCCGGGCTGCGCTTCATCAGCCCTTCCGGATCAGGCAAGTGGAGTGACGCTAGCAGCGCGGCGGCTGCTTGAGTAGCCGCCCGTCGCGACAGCTTATGGTGTTGAATAAAGGGCTCACGCAGTTGGGCGCCTATGGAAACCAGGGGATTCAGCGCCGAAAGTGAGTCTTGAAACACCATCGAAATGCGACTCTCGTTCCGTCGCAGGGCGGCGGGCAGGTCGATGATGTCTCGACCGTGAAGAAGAATCCTGCCCGTTACTCGAGTGTGTGGCGGCAATAAACCCAGCACGGCCTTGGCCGTTAGTGATTTACCCGAGCCGGATGCTCCCAGCAGGCAGACACGTTCGCCGGGCATGACCTCAAAGGAGAGATCATCCACGAGAGTGTGTTGGCCGAGTGTGATTCGTAAATGGCGGACGGAGAGTACCGGGTCGCTGCGCATGGGCCGCCTCTCTGACGAAACGAAAACAAACAATAATCGTTATGATATAACGTTTATTGTCAGGTCAGCAATACGTTCAGTCTCCCCCTGTCCGCGCGATACGACCCGCAGGTATAAAACAGGTATAAAAAAAGCGCTGACATATCAGCGCTTAACGTGATGGGCGGCCATGGCCGCCCGGTGGTCATCGATTACTTCGTGGCGTTGGAGGCCAAGGTATCGGGTGTGTCGAAGCGGGCAGCCGGTTCATCCACGGCAAAGGTGGCGCGGCTCAAGCGGCGTACCCGTTTCATAAACAGCGCGATACAGACCAGCGTGCCAAGGGCGGCGACGATATAGCTGGTTTGCAGCGGCAGATTAAAGCCAATCGGTGCATAGGCCAGGTAAGTGAAGGTTGCCATGGTCATGAAGACTGCCGGGATGGACGTGATCAGGTACGGCTTACGCGAGAGCACAAGGTACATGGTACCCGTCCAGAGGGCGATCACGGCGGTGGTTTGGTTGGCCCAAGAGAAGTAGCGCCATAGCAGCGTGAAGTCCATATGTGTCAACGCGTAGGACGCCACGAACAGCGGCAGCGCAATCACGATGCGCTTGACGATGGGCTTCTGCTCTACCTTCAAATAATCGGCAATGATCATGCGCGCGCTGCGAAACGCCGTATCACCCGACGTGATGGGCAGCACGATGACACCCAATACGGCCAGCGTGCCGCCCACGGCGCCTAGCATGGTGGTCGAGACTTCGCTGACCACAGCGGCTGGGCCGCCTGCCGCCAACACGTCAGACAACGACTGCTCGCCCTGGAAAAGACTCATGGCGGCCGCCGCCCAAATCATGGCAATCACGCCTTCGGCAATCATCATGCCGTAAAAAATCTTACGCCCGTTGGTTTCATTTTCAGTGGTGCGCGAAATGATCGGCGTTTGGGTGGCGTGGAAGCCCGACAGCGCGCCGCAGGAAATGGTCAAGAACAGCAGTGGGAAGATCGGTGCGCTATCCGGGTGCATGTTCTGGAATGACAGCTCAGGGATCGGCGCGCCCGTGACGACCAAGCCAATGCCGATGCCTGCGGCGCTAAACAGCAAAAGTGCTCCGAAGTAGGGATAAATACGCCCAATGACTTTATCGATGGGTAGTAGCGTTGCGATCAGGTAGTAAGCAAAAATCGCCAGGATGATCAGTGTCAGCGATAGCGATGTCATGTTGGCCAACAGCGCCGCAGGCGACGTGACGAACACGGTGCCCACCAACAGCAGTAACAAGATCGCAAAGCCGTTGACCACGTGCTTCATCGTTTTGCCCAGGAACTTACCCGCCAGTTGGGGAAGGTGAGCACCGTGGTTGCGAATGGAGATCATGCCGGTCAGGTAGTCGTGAACCGCACCTGCGAAAATGCAGCCAATCACGATCCATACAAACGCCACCGGGCCATAGAGCGCCCCCAGGATAGGGCCGAAAATGGGGCCTACCCCGGCAATGTTCAGCAGCTGAATGAGCGAGTTGCGCGTGGTATTCATCGGTACATAGTCGATGTCGTCGCGCATACTGAACGCCGGTGTTTGACGCTTACGATCGGCGACAAACACGCGCTCGACGAACTTGCCGTAGGTAAAGTAACCCACGACTAATAGCACTATCGAGAGAATGAACGTAATCATAAAAAGCACTCAACTGGTCAGGGAGGGTGTCAAGCGAACGGCTAGGCAGCAAGCCACGCTTATTTAGCCGGGGTGAATGTACAGAGACGTGTCGATAAGTGCTTTACGACTTTAGTGGTCTGCGACGTTAGTCGCTGATACACAAAACAAAATGGGCAGCCACAAGGCTGCCCAGTGCCAAACGTGGCCTTGATCGAGCGTTAAGAAGAGATCACGCCGCAAGCCATGCGTGCGCCGCCGCCGCCGAGATGAGGCTCATCTGCGTAGGTGTCGCCCCCGGCGTGAATCATCAGGCTGCGCCCAGGCATGTCTTCCATGCTCAAACGCGGGGCCAGCACCGGCAGGTTGGCTTCACCGTCGTCATTTACCGTCAGCACGGGCAGGTCGCCCAAGTGGCCGTCACCGTAAGGGCCTTGGTGGGTGCCCGTCTCTTCAGGATCATAGTGGTCACCGGCCGATAGCGCGGTGGTCATTTCGCCGCTGTCGTTTTCAGCGGGCTCACAGCTGGCATTTTGGTGAACGTGAAAGCCATGAACGCCCGGTTCCAAATCGGTCAGCGAAGGCGTCAGCAGAACGCCGTGCTCGGTATGCTCAATGGCCACCGTGCCGATGGACTCCTCCACTCCGTCGGCGCTGACCTTATGCATCTCGACATCCAACGACTCGTTGGCGTGAGCCGCCGTGGCCAATAGCATACTCGCCGCGATACCGGTGAGGGGTAGTAGATAGCGCATCTTGGTTGCTCCTTTCCTTGTCCATGGAAGCCCTGCTCCAGGGCACTCTTTCAAGGTAGCTGCCTGCTGCCTCCCCTGCCAGAACGATGCGAGCCCTCGGTTGCGCTCGTGACCTAAGGGCTCAGCCACACGACAAGGAGAGCATGGGCGCGCTAGCGCAGCGTTACGTTCGCCCCAGCGGATGACATAAGCGACTTAAGTCGCGACAATAGCCAGCGACGACATACCCCTATTGCCGTGTTCTCGGCCTACGTTGCGAGGAGACCCATGCAGCCACTCACCATCCTCTATCAGGATGAGCATCTTGTAGCGGTGCATAAGCCGTCCGGCCTATTAGTGCACCGCTCAGCTCTGGCGCGTGGGGAAACCGAGTTTCTGCTCCAGCGCCTGCGCGACCAGCTGGCCAAGCGGGTTTACCCAGTACATCGGCTGGACCGGCCGACCTCCGGCGTCATGGTGTTTGGCCTCTCCTCCGAGGCGGCCGCCCTGCTCAGCGAGGGCTTTAGCGAACGCCAGGTGGAGAAGCGCTACCTCGCGGTAGTACGCGGTAAAGCACCAGAGCAGGAGCGGCTGGATTACCCGTTACGGGAGGAGGACGGTACGCGCCCCAAGGCGGAGATGCCTGCCATGCCCGCGATGACCGATATTCGCCGCTTGGATAGCGTCGAGCTGCCGGTGCAGGTAGACCGCTACCCGGTGGCGCGCTACTCGTTAGTAGAAGCACGGCCGCTGACCGGTCGGCGACACCAAATACGCCGCCACTTATCTCGCCGTGGCTACCCGATCATTGGCGACGCCAAGCACGGTAAAAGTGTCCACAATCGCTTTTTTGCCGAGCAGCTGGCTGCCCCTCGGCTGCTGCTCGCCGCCACCTATTTAGCGTTCGATCATCCGCTGTTGGGTAAGCGTATTCAGCTCAGCTGCGCCGTGGATGAGACGATGAAACATCTGTTCGAGCAGTTTGGCTGGCAGGGGCACTTGCCTTTGGATAGCGTGCGCACGCCGCCTATCGCCACGCCTTCTGCCCTGCAAGCACTGTGAGCCTGCCCATGTCATTGAATGAATCCACGACGTCTTCCAGCGATTATGACTTCCGCTTTGGCGGTATTCGCCGTCTCTACGGCCAGCGTGCGACGCAGGCATTTCGCCGTGCCCATGTGGTGGTAGTTGGTGTCGGTGGTGTGGGTAGTTGGACGGTCGAGGCGCTAGCCCGCTCGGGCATCGGCAAGCTCACGCTGATCGATTTGGACGACGTGTGTGTTTCCAATGTCAACCGCCAGCTACACGCGCTGGATGACACCATTGGCCAGCCCAAAGTCGACGTGCTGGCCGAGCGCTGCCGCCTGATTGCCCCCGAGATCGAGGTCGTGGCGAATTCCGCCTTCGTCACGCCCACCAATCTGGCCGAACGCATTCCCGACGATGCCGACCACGTGGTGGATGCCATCGACAGCGTGATCGCCAAGGCAGCGCTGATCGCCTGGTGTAAGCGGCGCAAAATCCCGATTACCGTCACCGGCGCAGCGGGTGGGCAGACCGACCCCACGCGCATTCAAGTGGCGGACTTGACCCGCACCGAGCACGACCCGCTGCTCTCCAAAGTGCGCTCGCGGCTGCGCCGGGATTACGGCTTCTCTCGCAACCCTAAGCGGCGCTTCTCGGTGGAGTGCGTCTATTCCGACGAGCAGCTGATCTACCCCGGCGCCGACGGCGAAGTGTGCCTGCAAAAGCCCGGCAGCGGCGATGCCACACGGCTGGACTGCGCCTCCGGCTTTGGCGCGGCGACGTTTCTCACCGGCACCTTTGGCTTCGTGGCCGCCTCCAAAGTGCTGGAGCGCCTCGCCAAGAAAGCGAATCAGCCCGCCGCCACGCACACAACCGAAGAGGAAAACGAATGACCACTCCCGTTCCCGGTATCTACCGCCACTACAAAGGCAGCCTGTACGAAGTGATGGGCACCGCCCAGCACAGCGAAAGCGAAGAGCCGCTGGTGGTCTACCGCGCGCTCTACGGCGACTACGGCCTCTGGGTACGCCCGCTCGAGATGTTTACCGAAAGCGTGACGAGAGAGGGGAGCACCCAGCCGCGCTTTACATTGGAGAAGGCGTTTTAAGGACACACCACCCGGCCCGCGAGTGGTGTGCAGGTGTAGGTCAAGGAAGCGCGGCCGAACTGAGTTTCAAGTGCAGCAGCTCGGCGGCGCTTTTGCCTGCTACCGCTCCCAGCACCACGGCGCTCAGCAGCCCGTTGCCGGAAAGGTAGCCGCTGTCGTTGGAGCCCGACACTCCGCGCGCCGCGCCGCCTGCGGCAAACAGGTTGGGCAGCGCTTGGCCCTGGGTATCGAGCACGCGGGCCTTGCGGTTCACCTCCAGGCCGCCCTGGGTATGGAACAGCGCTCCGGTGACGCGGATGGCGTAGTAGGGGGCTTTTAGCAGGTTGGCGGGCTCGAAGCGTCGGCCAAATGCATCCGTGGTTTGCTGCTCGGCGTGCTGTTGCATCTGAGTGAAGGTGGCTTGCAGTGCGCCAAGAGGAAGTTTCAGGCCAGTGGCCATCTCTTCCAGGGTCGAGAAGCTGCGTACCGCGCCGCTCTCCTCGGCATTACGGTAATCTTCGAATGCCTGCGCAGACTCATGAATGCGCGCGTCATACAGGTTCCAGGCCACTTGCTCCGGCTGCGCCAGCACCTTGGCGGCCTGCTCGGAGTAGCCGCCGTGTTCGTTGGAGAAGCGCTCGCCCTTGATGTTGACCTGAATGCCCCCTTGCATCATCAGCGCCCAGCTAATCAGCGTTTGGTGAGGGGTGGCGAGGGAGCCATGGCCTTGGCAAGCGCCTAAGTCTTTGGTGCTGGCGCCCATTGCTTGGCCCCACAGCAGGGCATCGCCCTGGTTTCCTTCGTGGCCGTAATACAGTGCGTGTTTCAGCGTCGGTAGATAGCGCTCGACCAGCTCAGGGTTACCGCCGTAGCCGTTGCAAGCCAGAATCAGCGCATCGCAGCCAATGCTTTCGCGGCTGCCGTCTGGGCGCTCCAGGGTGACGCCGCGTACGCGTTGGGTGCTATCCACATGCAAATCCACGACCTGAGCCTGGGTTAGAATATCGATACCCGCCTCCTCAGCAGCGTTAAGCAGCGCGCCCATCAACTCTTCCCCGGTGCGCCGGGGCGTGGCGTGCATGCGCAGGTGGCGGTGGCCAGGGTAAAGAAAGCCTTCCACCAGCTCGAAAGGTACGCCGTGCCGGTCTGCCAGCCACTCGATGGTGGGGCCGGATTGGTTGGCCAGCAGGTCGACGATGGCCGGGTCCGCCTCGAAGCCGTTCTTCTTTTGAATATCCTCTGCCATGGCCTCGGCAGAGTCCGTGACGCCCAGCGCATGCTGAAAGCGCGTATTGGCCGCGGGAATAAATCCCGACGACATCGCCGTGCTGCCACGGGGCAGGGAGTCGCGCTCTAAAACAGCCAGCTCAACGCCTGCTTCTTGGGCGGCTAAGGCCGCGACCAGCCCGCAGGCCCCCGCGCCGATAATCAGCAGCGGCAGATGGGCATCAAAGCCGTCGTGTGTGTAGGGAATGATCGCCATTACGCCTGCTCCGCTGCTTGGTGGAAGGCATCCAGAATCTCACCCGCCGGAGCCTGCCATACGTCTGGGTGCCCGCTGATATGAGCCAGCACCTCTTCTAAACAGGCAATCCGGTGGGGCTGGCCGACTAGCCAGGGGTGCAAGTTCAGCGCAAACAGCCGCCCGCCCTGTTCGCGGGACTCTTCCAGCAGGAAATCGAAAGCGTCTTTTACCTGTGTCACCCACGAATCTTCCGAGTGCAGGTTCTGGCTCATCACGAACTGATCTTCAATCTCGGTGGCCAGCGGCATCATGGTCAATTTGCCGGTGCTGGTGTCGCACGCATAAGGCAGGTCGTCATTCACCCAGTCGGCGCAGTACTCAATGCCATTTTCTGCCAGCAGGTCCAGGGTGTTGAAGCTCTGGTGCTTGGCGGGGCTGAGCCAGCCGCGAACGGGTTGGTCGGTTACGCGTCGCAGGGTATCGACGGAGCGCTTGACCAGCTCGGCCTCTTCTTCGAGGGGCTGGCCGCCGTAGTGCAGGTGGTCCATGTTCCAACCGTGGGCGATAAATTCACCGCCGTGCTCTTTTAAGCGCTGTACCAGATAGGGCGTCTGCTCGGCGAGCTGGGCGTTGATCGCAAAGGTCGGCGTGATGTCATGTGCCGCCAGCGCTTTGAGAACACGATAGATACCCACGCGGTTGCCGTAATCCCGCAGCGAGAAGTGGCGCAGGTCCGGGTAGGGCATGGTCATGCCGTTGGGTACCTTGAACGGCACGCCGCGCTGGTTGAGCGGGTAGAACTGCAGCGAGACATTGATCCATACCGCCAGCGTTTTGCCCCCGGGCCAGGTCACCGGTGGGCGTTCACTCAGCATCGACCACGCATAGCGCTCATGGTCGTAGCCGTGGCGGCGGTAAGGGTAGTCGAGATAGTCGTCATTGAGCGCCATAGCGTTATCCCTGTTTGCCTGCGGTGGCGGCCTGGGCCGCGATACTGTCGAGGGCGGCATCGTAATAGTGGGCCAAGTAGTAATCGGCAATCTCGCGGCCGGTGGCGACCCACACATCCGGGTGGCCGGTGATGTACTCCAGTGCCTCTTCAAACGCCTTGATTCGGTGGGGGCAGCTCACTTGGTAATTGTGTGTGGGAATGCACATCACCGTGCCAGACTCTGCGCCCTCTAAATACAGACGATCAAAGTGACGCTTGAGCATGGTGGCGTACTGGCGCGGCTCCACTTTGTTCACCGCGTAGACGATGGTGTCGTTCATCTCCAGCGAGTAGGGCATCGAGATGAACCGCTTGCCTGAACGCACGCTGACCGGCGTGGGTTGGTCGTCGTGGAACAGGTCGCAGGTGTAAACACCGCCTTGCTCGCCGAATAGCTCCTCGCCCACTTCGGCAAACAGGTCCAGCGTGCGTTCCGAATGGGAGAGCGCAGGGGCCAGATAGCCCGCGCAGGCTTGGCCAGTATGGCGATGGATGGTCTCCATACTGTCTCGGATCATCGCCCGCTCTTGGTCTTCGCTAAGGCCGTAGGTGTAGCGGGTGTTATAAATGCCGTGGCTGAAGAACTCCCAGTCGCGCTCTTTGCACATCTGGATGATCTCGGGGTGATGCTCGCAGAGGGCCGTCGATAGCGACACCGAGCCGCGAATGCCGTACTTGTCCAGCAGGGCCATTTGGCGCTGATGGCCCACCCGGTTGCCGTAATCGCGAATGCTGTAGCCGGGCACCGACGGGTGGGGGTGCGGCCACGGCTTGCGGCTCGGGTTCTGCGGCGGGTCGATCTCGTAATACTCGATATTGGGGGCCACCCAGAAGGCTACCTTCGCGCCGCCGGGCCAAGTGATTTTCGGGCGCTGGTCGTAGGCCCAGTAGTCGTAAACGCCAAGTGACTCTTTCATCGTGGGCTCCTCGCCTTATGCATCGCCCTCGAGCCACGCCAGCACGTCAGCCACGGGCATGACATCGGCGTACTTGAGGTGCAGGTCGGTCAGGTTGGCGTAGTGGTAGCTCTCGTGCTTGTCGGCCACGCACTCCATGGGCACGATGGTGCGGTAGCCGCGGGACAGGCTCTCCACGGCGGTGGCGCGAATGCAGCCGGATGTGGAGCCACCGGTGATGATCACCGTATCGACCTGATGCCATACCAGCAGCGACTGCAGCGGCGTTTCGAAAAAGGCCGAGGGCATGCGCTTGGTGTAGATCACGTCGCGGCTGCGGTCGATCTCGCAGCGCTCGTCGAACTCGGCGCGCTCGGAGCCGTACTTAATGTTTTGCAGCGAGTCGGGGGTGTCGGTGCGGGTGCCCCAGACGCCCGCATCTTCGGCGGAGTCGAGAAAAGCGACGTGAGTCCAGACCACCGGCCAGCCCTTTGCCCGAAAGCCGCGCGCGAGCTGGTTGGTGTACTCCAGCTGTTTGGGGTCGGTTTCGTAGGCGGTCTTAAAGAGGTCGGTGCGGGTGTAGGCCTTTTGCGGGTCCACATTGACCAGTACCGCTTTCTTGCCAAAGCCGAAGGGCACTCGCTGTGGGTTGGCCATGACCTCGTGAAAGATCTCTTTTGCGGTTTTGTCGGTGGTCTGCATCATCGTCTCCTGAATCGTTATTGGTTGGCGGCACGGGTCACTGGTCGCCACGTGTCGATGAACGAGCGCTAGCGATTGTCGTACTGCTCGCCCAGCTCCAGCATTGCCTGGGTGCCCAGGTAGTCGTTGAGCTGTTTGAAATCGAGCATCTGGTCACGGAAAGCATCGGTGGTGCCATCCTCTTTCAGCGTGGCAAAGAAGCGGCTGGCCATATGGGTAATCGCCCGCACCAGTGCGCCGGGGAAGATCACCAGCGAAAAGCCCAGCGCTTCCAGGGCCTTGGCATTTTTCAGCGGTGTATCGCCGCCTTCGACCATGTTGGCCATGATGGGCACTTTGCCTTTGAACTGTGCCATGATCTTGCCGATGTCTTCGTCGCTACGAATGCCTTCGATGAACAGCATGTCGACGCCCGCTTCATAGTAGGCCTGGGCGCGCTCGATGGCGCTGTCGGTGCCTTCGACACCCAGTGCATCGGTACGGCCGATGATCAGCGTACTGTCGCTTTCCCGAGCGTCCAATGCGGCATGCAATTTGCCGACCATTTCACCTTTGGAGACCAGCGTTTTGCCACGCAGGTGGCCGCAGCGTTTAGGGTAGGTCTGGTCTTCCAGCTGAATGGCATTGGCGCCTGCGCGCTCCAGCAAGCGTACGCTGCGCATCACGTTCATGGCGTTGCCGAAGCCGGTGTCGCAGTCCACCACCACCGAAAGCTGCGTGCGCTCGCGAATGTGCGACATGGCGGTGCAAATTTCGGTAATGCTGAGCAGGCCAATGTCCGGGCGGCCCAATTGGGTGTAGGCCAGACTGGCACCCGACAGGTAGACGGTGTCGAAGCCTGCTTGCTCGGCAAGCGATGCGCCGAGGGCATCGAAGACGCCGGGGGCCACGACGATCCTGCTGTCGTTCACGTGCTGTTTCAGTTGGGCTGGCTGGTGCGCCAAGGGGGAGGAAGCCTGGTGGGAAACATTGGGTTGGCGTGTCATAGCGGTCTCGTCATGTGGGGGGCGGGTTGCGCCAGCGCCAGGTCGTTCCAGACATCCTGGCGGGTAATCAGTCCATCGGTTAATTCGAAGCGGTCAATGAAGCGCACGCTGTCGCTGGTGCTGCCATCCAACCACTCGACGGCCAGCTCGCCGTGGCAAACGACGATGCTTTGGCGAGGCGTCAAACAGTGGTTCACGGCATGAAAGGTTTTACTGACGCGGCGGTAGCGCTGTCGGGCCCACGCCACCACGTCGTCGAGCTGATGCATGGCGGGCGCCCCCGGAAACTGCATGACGACATGCTCGGCCAGACAGCGCTGGGCAAGCGCAAGATCGCGTGCTTCCATGGCGTCCAGAAACGTCAGTACCTGCTGCACGTCATGGGGATGAACATCGAGGCATTGCGTATTCTTCACGGCGCATTACTCTTGTTGATATGGCCAATGCGGTATGCTGATACGGTGTTTTATATGTATTATATTTAATACATTTTTATGTCTATTGTTGTTCTCGCGTCAAGCCTGATGTGAATATTTTTTGATGCATACCCTGGAGGGGCGTGAATGAGTGATGCACAGTCCTCGGCGGTGGGTGGGACCAAATCGCACCGGATCTACCTGCTGCTGAAAGATGCCATTCTCAGCGGCAGGCTGCCCGTCGACAGCAAGTTGCCGGGCGAAAACAAGTTGGCCGAACAGCACGGCGTTTCCCGCGTGACCGTTCGGCGAGCCATGGAGGCGCTGCAGTCCGCTGGGTTGGTGGCTCGCAAGGCAGGGGTGGGAACCGTGGTGCTGGAGCAGCCGCTGGATGCCACGGTGATGACGGCCAGCGTCTCCAATCTGATGCCCAACATGGTCAAGATGAGCCAAGCGTCTCAGGTACGCCTGCTGGAGTTTGCCTACATTCCGCCCCCGGAGATGATTCGCGAGCGGCTGGGCATGGCCAAGGGCGGCAAGGTGCAGCGTTCGGTACGGGTGCGGATGATCGATGGCAAACCGTTTTCGCATCTGATTACCCATGTGCCGGAAGCCATCGCGCTGCACTACAACGAAATGGACCTGGCCAATACGCCGCTGTTCGTCCTGCTGGAGCGCAGCGGCGTGAAGGTGGACCATGCGTCGCAATCCATTTCGGCCACGCTGGCGAGCCATGACGTGGCCCAAGCGCTGGATGTCACCGTAGGCTCACCGCTGATCTCGCTGACCCGCGTGGTATTCGATGAGCAGGGTCGCGGAGTAGAGCACCTGGAGGCGCTGTATCGGCCCGACCGTTATCGGATCCAGATCGATCTCGAACGCAACGGTGATGATGATGCGCGGTACTGGGAGCCACGCGTGGGCGGTGGACCCACCCAAACCGAGGGGTAAGTGGGCACTTTTTCTCTGCTTTTAATGTATTAAATTTAATACAGATTCAAAATTTAAAAAAATACATTTGACCTGTGCTGGATAACTGCGCTAGTTGTATTGGGGTAACAATGACAAGCCTGGTAGGGCGCACTGAGGCCACGAGTGACGACAATGAGTTCCCCCAAGACGCTATTCGACAAGGTGTGGCAAGCCCACGAAGTGCATCGCAGCGACAGCGGCCAAAGCCTGCTGTGGGTAGACCGTCACTTTGTCCATGAAGGGTCGTTCCATGCCTTCAACAAGTTGAGTGAACGACAGTTGCCCGTCGCCCGACCCGACCTGACCTTTGGCATTGCCGACCACTATGTGCCCACCCAGGCACGAGACCTTGCCGGCGTGGCCGACGCCAAGGTGCGCTCGATGATCGAGCAGCTCAGCCATAACACGCGACAGCACGGGGTGACGCTGTTTGGCCTGGACGACCCACGCCAGGGCATCGTACATGTACTAGGCCCTGAGCAAGGGCTTACCCAGCCCGGCATGGTGATGGTATGCGGGGACAGCCATACCGCCACCCACGGGGCGTTCGGCAGTATTGCTTTCGGGATTGGCGCGTCAGAAGTGGCCCATGTGCTGGCCACCCAAACCCTGTGGCAGAGCAAGCCCAAGGTGATGCGTATTACAGTGGAGGGCCAGCTGGCGGAAGGGATCACTGCCAAGGATATCGCCCTGACCTGGATTGCCAAACTGGGAGCCGACGGCGCCCGCGGCTATGCCATCGAGTACGCAGGCGAGGCGATTCGGGGGCTCTCCATGGAAGCGCGGCTGACGCTGTGCAATCTCTCCATCGAAGGGGGCGGGCGCTGCGGTATGATCGCCCCGGATCAAACGACGTTCGACTACCTGCGTGGGCGCCCCTGGTGCCCGAAGGGCGAGGCTTTCGAGCAGGCCTGTGCACACTGGGCGACGCTATGCAGCGACCTTGACGCGGCGTTCGATCTGGAAGTGGTGCTGAATGCCGACGAGATCGCCCCTACGGTGACCTGGGGCGTCTCGCCGGAAGAGGCGCTGCCCATTGATCAGCACGTGCCCGATCCTGTTCAATTGGGTGACTCGTCCAAAGCGCGCCAGGCCCAGGAGAGCCTAGCTTATATGGGCCTGGTGGCAGGGCAAAAGCTCACCGATATCACCATCGACCGCGTCTTCATCGGCTCCTGCACCAATGCCCGGATCGAAGACTTGCGTGCCGCCGCCGCCGTGCTGGCTGGCCGCAAAAGCCGCGTGCCCGGTATGGTATCCCCCGGCTCGACGCTGGTGAAAACGCAAGCGGAAGCGGAGGGCTTGGACCGTATCTTCATCGAGGCGGGACTGGAGTGGCGCCACTCCGGCTGTTCCATGTGTGTGGGCATGAACGGTGACTTGGTGGCCAGCGGCGAACGCTGTGCGTCGACTACCAACCGTAACTTCAAAGGACGCCAAGGCCCGGGTGCGCGTACCCATTTGATGTCGCCCGCCATGGTCGCCGCGGCGGCCATCAGCGGGCGGCTGACTGACGTACGCCAGCTTGCTTCCTCCTCACCCCGCGCCTCTGGAGAGCCATCATGAAACCCATCACCATCCTGGATACCCTGGGGGTGGCGTTACCCGCCGCGAACGTCGATACCGACCAGTTGATTCCTGCCCGTTTCATGAAGGAGCCACGCAGCGTGGGGTACGGGCAGTTTCTACTGTATGACGTGCGTCATGATGAACAGGGCCAGCAAGTGCCGAACGTCATGCTCAATCACCCCATGGCGAGCCAGGCGGAAGTCATGGTCAGTCGACGCAACTTTGGCGCCGGCTCTTCCCGCGAGGCGGCTGTCTATGCGCTGGTGGACGATGGTTTTCGCTGCGTCGTGGCGCCGAGCTTTGGCGATATCTTCGCGTCCAACGCCGTCAACAATGGCTTGCTGCCCGCCGTCGTGACGGAAGAGGTCGCCGAACAGCTGTTGCAGGCCCTGGCCGAGGCGCCTGCGCCTATCGTGGTGGATTTGGAAGCGCAGCAGATTCGCGTCGGCGAGCTGAACGTACCCTTTAGTGTCTCTGCCGTGTGGCGCACCAAGCTGCTGAACGGTTGGGACGATATCGATATGACCCGCCAGCATCTTGAAAAGATCGATGCGTTCGCCGCGGATTACGAACAGCAGTTCCCATGGGTAGCGCCGGCGCCGCCCAGTGCCGAGATCATCAGCAGAGGATAACATTGCCCCGGGTCAAGCTGCCGTCAGAGCAGCCACCCCGCGCCTAACATGACGGACCGATAACAACACGACGCACGCTTGCAACAATGGTTTTAGGCAGTAGATCAACACAATAACCGCTACAACAGATCACCTTGTGCAGGAGACACACATGAAAAAAGTAACCCTTACGTTGGGCATGCTCACGGCGCTGGCCTCGACCCATGCCTTGGCAGTGGACCAAATCAACGCCGTCCACGCCTTTCCTCCCTCCTTGATTTACACCCAAAGCTTTTTGGAATTTGTAGATAAAGTGAATGAGCGCGGTGAAGGCGTGGTGCAGATCAACGTGCGTGGCGGCCCCGAGGTCATCGGGCTTTCCGAGCAGCCGGACGCAGTGCGCAATGGCGTGGTGGACATGGCCTACACCGCCGCCAGTTTCTATGCCGGCACGGTGCCCGAGCGGGATGCCATGGTAGCGTCCAATACCAATGCCATTTATGCCCGTGAGAATGGCGGTATCGACCTACTCAACCAAATCCACCAGGAAAAAATGGGGACTTATTACTTGGGCTGGTTCGACAGCGGGGTCAGCTACAACCTTTACACCATTGACGAACCGAGCCTGGACGAAGAGGGCAACCTCAGTATTTCGGGGCTGCGCCTGCGCAGTAACCCCGTTTACGACGCCTTCTTTCAGGACTATTTAAAAGCGCAGCCGATTAGCCTGCCGACGACCGACGTTTACGCGGCCCTGGAGCGCAGCGTGGTCAATGCCACCGGCTGGACGCAGATCGGCCTGAAGGATCTCAACTGGGATCGTTTCCTCAACTACCGGGTCGATCCTGCCTTCTTCTCCACGGACATGGGCGTGATCGTCAACCTGAACAAGTGGAACCAACTCAGCGAAGAGTCCCAGCAAATCTTGCAGGAGGTCGCCATCGAGCACGAGCGTGAGAGCGCCGAACAATTAGCGGCGCTGGCCGATGAGCAGCAGGCACAGTTGGAAGCCGATGGCATGCAGGTCGTTACCTTGGAAGGCGAAGCGGCTCAGCGTTTCTCCGATGCTGCGCGAGATGCGACCTGGGAGCGCATGCGTCGCCAGATGGAGCGTCATCCGATGGGCCTCGAGCACTACGATACGCTGATCGAAAAATTCAACGATCTATAACACCTAGGGGGCGCCGAGCCATCGCGCGCCCCATATTGTGGCTATTTTCCAGGGTGTCTTATGCGCTACGCACAACGCGGCTATCTGCTGCTGCTTAACGGCATGGCTCTGCTTGCCGCCATCATGCTGGTCTGGCTGATGGTGGCCGTGGTGCTCTCGGTGGTCATTCGTAACTTAGGGCTCCAGCCGTCGGCTTGGTTTTTTCTGTCGACCGAGTACGCCATGTTCTACCTCACGCTCCTGGGGGCGCCTTGGTTGGTACGCCAAAAAGGGCACGTTCACATCGAATTGCTTACCTCGGTGCTGCCGCCGGCCGTGCTGAACGTACTTAGCCGGGGAGTGTCACTGCTGTGCGTCGTGGTGTGCGGAGTGTTGGCGTGGAAGGGGTTGGACTTGGTCATGATGAACATAGAGCGTAACGATTATGACGTGCGCGCTTTTTTCGTGCCTAAGTGGATATTGACGGTTGTATTCCCTATCAGTTTTACGTTGATGGCAATCGAGTTTGGCCGCTTCGTCGTGGGTCAAGACATTCTTCATAGTGGCGAAGCGGGGATTAAAGAATAATGGAATGGTACTTTGCGCTCGCCTTTTTACTCTCGCTCATTCTGCTTTTTATGGCGATTGGCACCCCGATCGCCCTGGCTTTTTTAGCCGCTAACGTCATTGGTGCATGGCACTTCATGGGCGGACAAGCGGGCATCTTACAGATGCTCAATAATGGGTTTGGTGCACTGTCGAGTTTCAACCTAGTGCCCATACCGCTGTTCTTGTTAATGGGGGAGCTGTTTTTCCGAACCGGTTTGGGCATGAAAATGTTCAATGCCGTCGATCAACTCATGGGTAAAGTGCCGGGGCGTTTATCGTACGTCACGGTCGTGGGCGGTACGGCATTCTCCACTTTAAGCGGCTCTTCCATGGGCTCTACGGCGTTGATGGGATCGTTACTGGTGCCTGAAATGCAGCGCCGTGGCTATAAAAAGAAAATGGCCATTGGCCCGATCCTGGGAACCGGTGGTTTAGCGATCATTATTCCACCCTCCGCGCTTGCGGTACTGTTAGCGACATTGGCAAAAGTGGATATCGGCGCTTTGCTGATTGCAGGTATCCTGCCGGGACTAACGCTGGCAGGCTTCTACATTGCTACTATTTTCATTCAAACGACGTTGGATCCGCTAGCGGCGCCGAACTACGAACTCGAACCGGTGCCGATGGCGGCGAAGCTGAAGCTGATCGTGACTGACATCCTGCCCATGCTCAGTGTCATGGTCATTATCGTTGCGTTAATGCTGATTGGTTTTACCACTCCGTCTGAAGCCGCTGCGTTTGGCGCGTTGGGCGTCATCATCCTGGCGTTCATCTTCCGCTGTATGACATGGGAAGCGTTCAAACTGTCTGTGGCCGGCGCTTTGAAAGTCACTCTGATGGCCTACCTGATCGTGTTCGGCTCGGCCACGTTCAGCCAGCTGCTCGGCTTCTCGGGAGCCTCGGGGGGACTGATTGCCTGGGCGACTGGCTTCGACCTATCGCCTCTGCTGATGTTGTTGGCAATGTTTGCGGTGCTGCTGGTACTGGGCACGTTCATGGAGCAGATTTCCATCATGATGCTGACCGTGCCGATTTTCTTCCCGTTGGCGCAGGCGCTGGGATTCGATCTGGTGTGGTTTGGCGTCGTAGTCTTGCTGGCGCTGGAGATCAGTTTCTCGACGCCTCCTTTGGGTCTACTGCTGTTCGTTATGAAGGGCGTGGCGCCCGCAGGGACGACCATGCGCGAAATCTACTCGGCGGCGATCCCCTACATTCTCTGTTCGATGCTGCTGGTGGCCGTACTGGTCGTGTTTCCGGGGCTGGCGACCTGGCTACCCAGCCTGCTGCAGTGAACGATATCAGGGGAGCGTAAGATCATCGCAAAAGAGAGGCAGCTGCCTCTCTTTTGCTTTGGGGAACGCTTGGTGGGCGGCGTGTGCTTATTCCCAGGCAGGGAAGGGGTCCGGGAGCTGCTTCCACGCTTCCATGCCTTCCAGCAACTCTGCTTCGCTCAGCAGGCACTCATCCAGCGCAGCACGCATGCGGGATTGATCCATGTTCTGGCCAATGAACACCAGCTCCTGGCGCATATCGCCAAACGGCTCTTGCCATTTCTCCAGGATGAACTGGCGGTATTCCGGGTCTTCCGGCCAGTTGGCTTCCGGAATGGCTTTCCAGAACACCCCGGCGGGGCCATGATGGGCTATGCCGCCTGCCTGGCTCCACTGGCCCGCGTAGCGGGGGCGGGTGGCCAGCCAGAAAAAGCCTTTGGAGCGCAGCAGGCCCTTGCCGAACCACTCGGCATTCAGCAGGTCGTGAAATTTTTGCGGGTGGAAGGGGCGGCGGGCGTGGTAGGCGAAGCTGCCAATGCCGTACTCTTCGGTTTCCGGCACGTGCTCTCCGCGCATCTCCTTGAGCCAGCCGGGCGCCTGCTGGGCGCGCTCGAAATCGAACTTGCCGGTATCCAGCACCTTGTCCAGCGGGACACCGCCCTTGGTGATGGGCACCAGCTCGGCCTCCGGGTTGAGCGAGCGTAGAATCGCTTTCAATGACGCCAGTTCGGTCTCACTGATCAAGTCCGTCTTGCTGATCAGCAGCACATCGCAAAACTCGATCTGGTCCACCAGCAGGTCGGCGACGTTGCGCTCATCGTCCTCGCCCAGGCTTTCTCCCGCCTCGGCCAGGCTCTGCGCTTCCTGGTACTGAGCCAGGAAGTTAGCGCCATCGACCACGGTGACCAGCGTGTCCAGTCTTGCGACCTGGGAAAGACTCTGGCCGCTTTCGTCTTCGAAAGTAAAGGTTTCTGCCACGGGCAGCGGCTCGGAGATGCCCGTGGACTCGATGACCAGGTAATCGAACTTCCCTTCACGGGCCAGTTGGCTCACCTCCACCAGCAGATCCTCGCGTAAGGTGCAGCAAATACAGCCATTGCTCATCTCGACGAGGCGCTCTTCCGAGCGATTCAAGGCGACGTCGCTATCCAGCGTCGGCTCGCCAGGCCCGCCACGCACCAGTGCACCATCGATATTGACCTCGCTCATGTCGTTGACGATCACCGCAACACGTCGGCCCTCGCGATTGGCGAGAATATGATTGAGCACGGTGGTTTTACCGGCACCCAGGAAGCCTGAAAGCACGGTCACGGGCAGGGGAGAAAATGCAGACACGGATAGGTCCTCTCACTTTTATATGTTATGTGATAATATAACACTTAGTGGCGGCTGAACATATCCTGTCATGGCGACATGAACATGGGCGGCACGGCGACTTTGCCAGTGAAATGAGAGGCATTAGGCAGCGGTGAGAAGAAAAGCTTAGCGCTTGTATTGAGTAGGGCAAGCCACGCATGACATCGGGCGAACGCAGGGCTCGGTGCTTGGTCGTGCGGCCCGTGACCCGCTTGCGCCATAGGCGGAATGAACTTGGCTTCATCTGGTGACGCATCACCTCGATCACATCGGATTCGTCCAATCCAAAGAGCCGCTCGATGGCTTCGAAAGGCGTGCGGTCTTCCCAGGCCATTTCGATGACGCGTGATTGTTCATCCTCAGGTAGGCAGCGAAAGCGTTTGACCGCCGCTTTAGGCATGGCGCGTCCTCGTCGGTGACATAAAGCAGGACAGTCATGCTATGTCGGTTTATGTGCAAAATCTATACATTGATATTTTATTGTATAGAGTTTTGTTGATGGCTAGCAATTTCGCTCACTTATTTCACTGCAAGCAGTGCGCGGAAGAGGCCGCTCATGAGTACCGGTTCGTCGCGCTGAATACGAAAACCTGCGTGTTGGAGCATGGGCGTGGCTTGCCGTGTGATATCGGTTGCGATGAAGGAGGTAAGGATGTTGAAGGCGCGTCGTCCCCAGCCCGACGGTTGGTCATCGGGCTGGAACTTATCCATAACGCACAGCTGCCCACCAGGCTTAAGCACACGGTAGGCCTCGGTCAGTCCCTGCTCGGGGCAGGGCATCACCGCCAAAATCAGATGCATGACGACGACATCGAAGTGCTCATCGGGATAGAGCAGTTGAGTGGCATCCATGACGTGACAAGCCACATCTCGCTGATAACGCTCGGCCCTGGCGCTGGCGCGTCGGACCATACCAGGTGTAAGGTCGGTCAGGTGTATTTCTAGCCCATGGGGTATGAAGGGAAGGTCCAAGCCCGTTCCTGCGCCCACCAAAAGAATGCGCATACCGGGCTCCCAGTCGACGTGGCTGAGCGCGACACGCCGTGGACGACGTAACGCTCGCGATACGACCGCATCATAGAAAGGTGCATAGGCACTATAGCGAAGGCGATTCCAGGTCGTCGTATTCAGCATAGGGCCCCTCAAGAGACGGTTGGGCTAGCGCAGAGGTTGCGTCATGCTGGGTATGGATCATGCGCACTGCATAAGGTGCTCAATAGCTACTCCGTCCAGTATCTATAGCACGAAGCGTTGATAAGCTCCAAAACGCTGGAAACATGACGCGCATTCCACGACAAACGCCAAGCGATGTGGCGATATCCAAGAGGTGTTCGTTGGGCGTGAGGCTACTTTTCGGTCGATTCGTCTTGTTGAAAACGTATGGCCAAGCTCTCTACGAGTTCTAACATCAACTCTCGATCACGTTGTTTTAATGGAGCTAATAACGTTTTAATTCGGTGTGTTTGATCATCGACATGAATACTGGCTTGGCCTAAAAGCTCCGCTGCTTCGCAGTTGAATATCTCGGCTAATTCTAATAAGCGTATAATATTGGGAATAACTCGCCCTCGCTCGATTCGAGAAACGGCTTCGTTGCCAACCCCAAGGCGTTCGGCTACTTCTTCTTGGGTCAACTGGCTGCGTATTCGCTGTTTGGCGATGGCTCTGCCGATGTTGCTAGCTAGCCGTTTCTGTTCGGTTTTATTCACACGGTCCTCCATATAACCTTGAATGGTTGGGGAACGGCCTATTGACATGAAGGACTGTTTAGGTTGAATATCACCTTCGCAGGTTGATAATGAGTGGCATCATCTGCTTTTTTTGCAACGCGTACTGAAAGGCGATAACTAACAAAGTTAAATCTATTTAAATTGATCATCTAAAATAAAAACGTGGTGAGATTCATTAAAACTTAAAGGCCGTATAGTAATGGCCATAAGCGTTATTGTTTGAAGTGTTGGCTGGAAGAGCAAGAGATGAGATGTCTGCCGTACGTTAAGTCATTAAAAGACATCCCTGTTGAACACTATGGTTCAGGTGGTATCCATTGGCATGAATAACAAGGACGGACAACACTCTTTAAGGTAGCTGTTCAAACGTAACAGCCACTATCACTGTATGGTTCAGGGATGATCACACAGCGGTCAATTCGGCTTTGATCAAAGCATTTGGCTTGCCAACGTGGCTTACCTATCAAACCCGAAGGCGCTTAATATCATGTCTCCTACGACGGCACCAGAAATTTTCCAACAGCTCGCCGAAGGATTGTCCCGTGTCAATAAAAGCGGGTTCTTTCACCATTTAGCAAGCACCTTGGCGAAGTTGCTCAGCGTCGACCACGCATTGGTCGCTCGTATCGATCATCGCGATACCGCCACGCCATTGGCCATGTGGTCCGAAGGTACGTTTGTCGAGGCGACCTCCTATCTGCTTTGTGGCACCCCCTGTGAGCGAGTGAAGAGTGCGCACGCTTGTTTTCATATCACTTCCCAGGCGCGTGCCTGCTTCCCTAACGATGCTCGACTAACAGCGCTCAGTGTCGAAAGTTATCTCGGTGTCCCCATGGCAGATGCATCGGGCCGCTGCCATGGGATTCTCGTGCTCATGCATTCGCGACCGCTTCGGTTGCCTCGATACACGAAAGAGGTCATGCGTATCGTTGCCTCGTTAGCAGGCGTCGAACTCTCCCGTCAGATCATCGGTCATCAGGCCGATCAGCGTATTGCCAGTAAGCAACGGGCGTTGAGGTTGCTGAGTAGAGGAAATGACGCACGGTTTCACGCCCACGATGAAACGTCGCTACTGCAGTCGGCGTGCCGCGTTCTAGTGGACGTCGGAGGCTACACGGCGGCTTGGGTGCATCATGGTCTGCCTGGGGAGGAAGGCGTCGAAGGGGGGCTAAAAGCCTGTGTCGATAGAGAAACCGATGTGTCGGGTTGGTTAAGTCCAAAGCAGCTGCTGGTGGAGGGCTATAGCCGCGAACTAATTCACCAAGCGATGGCCCGCCGTGCACCGGTGGTATATTCGCCTCGGCTCGATCCCGACGCTTCGGGGCACGATGCCACGCTGGTGGCGCTAGACGTCGCCGTGTTGGTGGCGTTGCCGTTGGTGTATCGGGGGCAACTGCTCGGTGTCATCACGCTCTATCAAAGCGATGATGCGCCCATGACGGCTGCCGAAGTGCGCTTATTGAGTGAACTGGCTGACGATATCGCCTTTGGTATCGACAGCCTTCGACACCGTCAAGCCGAACAGCGTATCCAGCATGCGGTGGCTCAAGTGGCCACCGCCGTGTCGGCGCAGCACGGCGAAGCCTTCCTGACGCAATTGACCGATCACATGGCCAACGCGTTGGCTGCCGATGTCGGCTTCATTGCGACGCTCGATGATCAGGACCCCAACGTTGCCAATGTGTTGTCGCTCTACGTTAACGGCGAGCGTCAGCCTGCGTTTAGCTACCATTTGGCAGGCGTGCCCTGTCAGGACGTGTTGACACAGCGTGAATGTATCGTGCTCGAAGGGGCTGGTATTCGTTTGCCGGTCGAGTCCAATGGCGCACTGTCATGGGTCAACGCATACGTTGGTCGACGCTTGGACGATGCCCATGGGCGTCCTATTGGCATTATTGGCGTGATGTTCAAAGCACCGCTCTCGGAGACGAAAATCGTCAGCGCGGTATTGCAAATATTCGCCGCAAGAGCAGCGTCCGAACTTGGCCGCCAACGTGACGAGGCTCGCATACGCCAACTGGCCTATTGTGATGCAGGCACTCGGTTACCCAACCGCACGGCTTTCATGCAGCGGCTTGAGCAGTGTGTCAACGCCGAAGCGCAGCTACCTTTTGCGCTATTGCTGCTCGATCTCAACCACTTCAAAGAGATTAATGACACCGCTGGCCATGATGTCGGTGATTTGGTGCTAAAAGAAGTCGCGCAGCGCTTTCGCAGCGTACTGCCTACGGGAGAGTTTGTCGCCCGGCTAGGTGGAGACGAGTTCGTGATCATTTGCCAGGAAGCGAACGACGAGCAACACGCCCAACAAATAGCGGACACCCTCTGTGCGAGTCTCCATGAGCCGATCATGATAGAGCAGCACTCGTCTGAACTGTCAGTGAGCGTGGGAATCGCGCTATACCCGGCCCACGGTCAATCGGCGCAAGCGCTCTTGAAGCATGCCGATATCGCTATGTACCAAGCAAAGCGCCAGAAACTGTCGACGCGTACGTTCGAGTATTGGATGGGGCATGCGGTCGCACAACAGCTGCATATTGCCAAGCGCCTGGCACTGGCGATTGCAAACCACTCGTTCTATTTACATTTCCAGCCGCAGGTGGATATGCGCAGTGGCCAACTCATTGGGGCGGAAGCGCTGTGTCGTTGGTGGGACGACGAGTTGGGAGACGTCTCGCCCGGGCAGTTCATCGCCATTGCCGAAGAGCGTGGAATGATCGTGCCGCTTGGCAACTGTGTCATCGATAAAGCTTGCCAGCAGTTAGCCCAGTGGCAGCGTCAAGGTCTGCAACTGCACGTGCCGTTAGCTATCAACATTGCGGCCGACCAGTTCGAAGATAGCGATCTGGTGGCGACGCTGCTGGCCAGTTGCCGCACGCACGGCGTGTCTCCTCACGCCTTGAGTATCGAAATCACCGAGAGCGGGATCATGGCCCACCCAGACGATGCCATCGCCATCACCGAGATATTGAAGGGGCATGGCATGGGGCTCTCGATCGATGACTTTGGTACCGGTTATTCGTCATTGGCCTATTTAAAACGCTTTGCCGCCGATAGGATCAAAATCGATATCTCGTTCGTGCGCTATATGCTCACTAGCGACAATGACCGCATCATCGTGGCCACTATCATCGCCATGGCCAAAACGTTAGGGCTGGAAACCATTGCAGAGGGCATCGAGACCAAAGCGCAGAGTGAGGCGCTATTGGCCATGGGCTGTACCCAGGCCCAAGGGTATTACTATGGCCGACCGCTGAGTGCCGAGCAGTTTGCTAAGCACTGGTTGACATAGTGCCGCTTGGAGACTGATTGAGCGTGTGTGACGGGCACTCACCAAACTGCTGCTTGTAGTCGTGGGCGAACTGTCCCAAATGCCAAAAGCCCCAGTAGGTCGCGATCTCGGTGACCGTTTGGGTCGGCTCGGCCGCGCGTAATGCACGACGAACGCGATTCAGCCGCGTCAGTCTTAGAAACTGCAGCGGGCTGATACCTAAAATCGTCGTAAAGCTATATTGCAGCGTGCGTCGGCTCACATGTGTCAGTTCGCATAATGCTTCCATGGTAATCGGCGCTTCTAGATGCTCATCGACATACTGCTTGACCCGGTCGACGACGGCCTTTCGGTGAACGTAGCTAGGAGGCAGCTCTTTGCTGGGCTGCTGGGCATCCAGCAGCTCTAACAGGCCAGTCAAGAGAATATCCTGATGCAGCCTCTCGGCGATGGCGCTCTGCTGCTGGCCTAACAGGCGTTCCAAAAGAAATAGTAAGGCGCGCAGCGTGACAGGGTTCACATGACGGCGGGGCGCAGTCATCCACTGCTCATCCAGCGTGATGCCCTGGCGCTCGGCAGCGTCGTATAACGCCGGTAGACGTATCACCACCCCGTAAATATCGAAGCCTTCCGGGGTCACCAATTCAAAATCGCGCCCGCCGGGGCGGCACATTACTTGCTGTGTGTCGAGGGGTTGTCCATTGATACGCGACCCCGCCGAGCGGGGTGGAATCCCCAGCCACAGTGAGTCCTCCCACACCCGACACTCCTGACGCAGCGCTTGGCCCGTGTGTTCTTTGAAGACTTGAAGGGCAGGCAGCACAATTTCATCCAGCCGACCGTAAAAGCGGCCTGGGGTGAGCTGGTCGTACTGCTGCTGCCAGCGGGTCAGATTTTGCGCATGCTCATCGGCATCGAAGGCTTCTTGAATGCACTTTTTTGGTGCGCTTTGAGTCGGCGTCGAGGACATCACCCGCTCCTAGTGGCGTGACCGACTGGCGTCCACGCCTTATTGTCGTTATTAATCCACTGTTTCTTATTGGTTTTTATATCCTTGGTGTGTTTTGCCAAAACTCGATACTCCCCGTTAAGTGATAGCGCTATTGTGAGAACAAGCAAGTTTTGTTCCTCAACGCGCATACCGCGCCTTGAGTATCGAATAGGTAAGAGAAGGGAAGGGAAGGCCCATGGCGCAGACCTATCACACCACGGTGGGAAGCCGCCGCTATCGCTTTAGCGGGCTCGCCGAACTGATGGCCAAAGCCACGCCGCCGCGCTCGGGCGACCGACTTGCGGGGGTGATGGCCGACTCCGCAGAAGAGCGAGTCGTCGCCCAAATGGTGCTGGCGGAGCTACCGCTCACCACCTTTTTGAACGACGCGCTGATCCCCTACGAGCAGGACGAAATCACCCGTCTGATCATCGACGACCACGATGCAGAGGCATTTGCACCGCTGAAGCATCTCACCGTGGGCGACTTCCGCAACTGGCTGCTCTCCGATCATGCCACCCGCGAAGCGCTGGCCGCTGCTCGTGCCGGTATCACGCCCGAGATGGCCGCGGCGGTGAGTAAGCTGATGCGCAACCAAGACCTCATGCTGGTGGCCAAAAAGTGCCAAGTGACCACCGCGTTTCGTAACACCATCGGCCTGCCGGGGCGGCTTTCGACCCGCTTACAGCCCAATCATCCCACCGATGACGTGACCGGTATTGCGGCCAGTATTCTCGATGGCCTGCTGTATGGCAGCGGCGATGCGGTGATCGGTATCAACCCGGCCACCGATAACGTCGCACAAAGCATCAAGCTGATGCGCCTGATGGACGACGTGATCCAGAAATACGAGATCCCCACCCAATCCTGCGTGCTGACCCACGTCACCAATACGCTAGAAGCCATCGAGAAGGGCGCACCGGTAGACCTGGTCTTTCAATCCATCGGCGGCACCGAAGCCACCAACCGCAGCTTTGGGTTCGATTTGAGCACCCTGGCGGAAGCCGAAGCCGCCGCGCAAACGTTGAACCGAGGCACCGTGGGTCGCAACGTGATGTATTTCGAAACTGGCCAGGGCAGTTCGCTCTCCGCCGACGCCCATCATGGGCTCGACCAACAAACCTGCGAAGCACGGGCCTACGCCGTGGCGCGCAAGTTCAATCCGCTGCTGGTCAACACGGTGGTGGGGTTCATTGGCCCCGAGTATCTGTACGACGGCAAAGAGATCACCCGTGCCGGGCTCGAGGATCACTTCTGCGGCAAGCTCCTGGGTGTGCCGATGGGGTGCGACGTGTGCTACACCAACCACGCCAACGCCGATCAAAACGACATGGACAACCTGCTGACGCTGCTGGGCGTGGCAGGCTGCAACTTCGTGATGGGCATTCCCGGTTCTGACGACATCATGCTCAACTACCAAACCACCTCGTTTCACGATGCGCTCTATGCTCGTCGAGTGCTGGGGTTAAAAGCGGCACCGGAGTTCGAGCAGTGGCTGGCCAAGATGCAGATTTTCCAAGATGTGAGCACCCATCGCCTTAACGACCAGCTGCCCGACGCCTTTGCCCATAGCCTGCGCCACTTGCCGAAGGGGAGCGACCAAGATGCCTAAACACCCCACGCAGGAAACCACTGCGCCTATCGTCATCGAGAACCCCTGGGAGCGCCTGCGCGCCTTTACCGATGCGCGCATCGGGCTAGGGCGTGCGGGGGTGAGCCTGCCTACCCAGCAGCTGCTCGCGTTTCAGCTTGCCCATGCCCAAGCTCAAGATGCGGTTCACTGCCCGCTGGAGTGTGAGGCGCTGGCCGATCAGCTGACCCAAACGCTTGGCTTGAGCACCACGCCGCTTGCAGTACATAGCCGTGCAGAGGACCGCGCGATGTACCTGCAGCGGCCTGATTATGGCCGACGGCTCAATGAACACTCCCGGCAGGCGCTGCAGCAAGCGGCAGAGGGCGGCCAACGGTTCGATTTGGCGGTGGTGATCGTCGATGGCCTCTCGGCGCTGGCGGTACAGCAAAACAGCGCCCCGTTTCTCACCGCGCTGTATGACGCACTCGAGCGCGACAAGAACGAATGGCAGCTTGCGCCGCTGATCCTTGTCGAGCAAGGGCGCGTGGCCATTGGCGACGAGGTGGGCGCGCTGCTCAACGCCGATGCGGTGCTGGTTATGGTCGGCGAACGCCCCGGCCTTAGCTCCCCAGATAGCTTAGGGCTGTATATGACCTGGGGCCCCGAGGTGGGCTTAAAAGATGACCGGCGCAACTGCATCTCCAACGTGCGCCCGGCCGGGCTTGCGTATGAAGAAGCGGCCCGGCGTTTGCTGCTGCTGCTGACCGAGGCGCGGGAGCGCAAGCTCTCCGGCGTGAAGCTCAAAGATCGCAGCGAAGATAACGTCTTGGAGGGCGGCAGCGGTTCAACTCGAAATTTCCTGGTGGCCGATTGACGGTCACCACGCGCAACAACGCTAACGATATTCTCAATAACACCGCTGACGTCATTTCAATAACACCGCTGATGGCTCTCCCAATAACAAGACGGAACCAGGACCACAGCACGCCGCTGACACCCATTGCGTTCCACACTGAAAAGGGCAAAACGATGACACAACCAACGGTTGATCAAGCGTATCTGGCCAAGCGCCAGCTGCGTAAAGGTACGGCAGGCTGGATGCTGCTCGCGGGGCTTGGGGTTTCCTACGTCATTTCCGGTGACTTTGCGGGCTGGAACTTTGGCATCGCTGAAGCAGGCTGGGGCGGGTTTGCGATTGCCGCTTGTTTGATGGCGCTGATGTACCTCGCGCTGGTGCTGGCGCTGGCGGAAATGTCCGCTGCGATTCCTGCCGCTGGGGGCGGTTACAGCTTTGCTCGGCAAGCCATGGGGCCTGCGGGCGGCTATTTGACTGGACTTGCCGTGTTGATCGAGTACGCGCTGGCCCCGGCGGCCATCGTGATTTTTATCGGCTCGGCGGTAGAGGCCTTGTTAGGCGTTAACGGGCCGCTGGTGTATCTGCTGTTTTATGCGGTGTTCATTGGCATTCACTTGGCGGGTGTCGGTGAAGCGCTGAAAGTGATGATGGTGATCAGCGGTTTGGCGGTCTTTGCCATTCTGGCCACTGCGGTAGCGCTAATTGGTGACTTCGATGCGGCCAACCTGTTCGATATTGCACCCACCGAGGCGGCGGGTGCGAGCACCTTCATGCCTTTTGGCTGGTACGGCATTTGGGCGGCGCTGCCCTTTGGTATGTGGCTGTTTTTGGCCGTTGAAGGGGTGCCGTTGGCGGCCGAAGAGGCGAAAGACCCTGCTCGCGATATGCCTAAAGGCATTATCGGTGCCATGCTGTTTCTGCTCTTCACCGCCCTGCTCGTGGTGGTGCTGTTAGCCGGTGCGGCGGGCGCCGAGATGATTGGCCAAAGCGGCGTGCCGCTGGTGGATGCCTTGAATGCTGCAGGTAACCCGACGCTGGCGACCCTGGTCAACGTGCTGGGCCTGGCGGGTTTGATAGCCTCCTTCTTCTCGATCATTTATGGCTACAGTCGCCTGGTGTTCGCGCTCTCTCGGGCAGGCTATTTGCCCAAACCGCTGTCGCTGACCAGCGAGCGTAAAGTGCCTTACTTAGCGCTGATAGTGCCCGGCATCTTTGGTTTTCTCGCGTCGCTGAGCGGCGAAGGCGATCTGATGTTAGGCATGGCGGTCGTTGGTGCGACTATCTCCTATGCATTGATGGCCTTTAGCCATATTTGGCTGCGTCTCAAGCAGCCCGATCTGCCGCGCCCCTATAAAACCCCAGGCGGCGTGGTCACCTCAGGCATCGCCCTGGTGCTCTCGCTCGTCGCGCTGACCGGCGTTTATGCCTTCGATCCTCGGGCGTTCAACTACACCATCTTGCTGTTCATTGCTGGAGCGGCGTACTACTTCCTCTACAGCAAACACCATCTGGTGGCGAAAACCGCCGAAGAGGAGTTCGCGCTAGTGACCGCCTCACCGGAGGAGGCCGAGCCCGTCGCTCCGGCGGCTGCTTCCGCAAAGCTGTAATCACGGCGGCGCATCGCCTAGTCTGAACCATGTCAATGCGCCTCTGGGCTCTTGCTCAGGGGCGTTGTCTTTGGCGGACAAGGAGGAGCTCGAAGGATGCTGAACTTTAACGAATCGAACATGGCCGAGGCAGAGCAGCGGCGCTGGTACGCGGTGGACGATGGCGTGATGGGCGGCGTGTCCCACAGCGGCTTTCGCTTGGACGCGGGCGCTGGCTGCTTTTATGGCGAGGTGTCGTTGGAAAACGGCGGCGGCTTTGCCTCGGTGCGCCGTGAACCAGACGGTTTCGAGCCGACCCTAGCCCACGGCCTAGGCGTTACGCTGCGCGTGCGTGGCGATGGTCGTACCTATCAGCTACGGTTCAAAAGCAGCGCGCTAAAGAAGGCCAGCGCCTACCGGGTGGCCTTCACGCCCACGGCTCACCAGTGGGAAACGCATCGATTCACCTGGGCGCAGTTCGATGCGGTGCGCCGGGGCACGCTGCTTTCCAGCGCGCCGGCTCTCGATCCATCGACTATTCACCAGCTCGGATTTTTGATTGCCGACCGCACCGCGGGGCCGTTTCGTCTGGAGGTTGCCTCCATTGCGCCGTATTCACAGAGCTGACACTGACAGGGCTAACACTGACAGGGCTGACATTTACAGGACTAAGGTCGTCTCGTATGTAGTGGGCCGTTCACGGACTCTGGGAAGCTCTCTTTCGACGTGAGCTCGCGTGATGAAACACTCCCCCGCGTACCGCCTAGCGGCCACCGTGTTGCACGGTTTCGATGAGTACCGTGCCCGCTTCAAGCAGATCACTTCCGATGCCAGCCGCCGCTTTCGCGACGCCGCCTGGCGAGAGGCGCAGCAAGCCTCCGCCGCGCGGATCAACCTGTACGGTGAAAAAGTCGAGGAGACGCTCGGTCGATTGCAGCGCACCTTTGCCCAGGAGGTGCTGGCCCACTGCGAAACCTGGCAGGAAGCACGCGGACACTACGCCCAGTTGATCAGCCAACGGTTGGATTACGAGCTGGCGGAAACCTTCTTCAATTCGCTGTTCTGTTCGGTGTTTCAGCATCGCCATATCCGCAACGACTGGATGTTCGTCTACAGCTCCCGGGAGGATGCCGCGCACCGCTCGGGCATCGATCTGTGCCGTCGGTATGACGTCAACGGCGACTGGGCGGGCGCGCTGGCCTGGGCCCTGCAAGAAGCGCCATTCGAGTCCCCCTTTGCCGACGTCGAGCGCGACAGCCAGCTCGGCGCTGGATTGCTGGAAGCTCAGCTCCCTGCTGCGATTTGGCAGGCAGACGATGCCCAGGTAGAACTACTCAACAGCGTGTTTTACCGCAACAAAGGGGCGTATCTGGTGGGGCGACTTCTAGGTGGCGGCGAGCAGGTCCCCTTGGTGCTGCCCGTTCTACATGGGGAAGGGTATGGCGAGCAGCAGGGGGGCGACCCCTGCCTGCACTTGGATACGGTCCTCACCGAAACCGATGAAGTGTCGATCATCTTCTCGTTCACTCGCGCCTATTTCCAGGTAGACGTGCCGGTGCCGGGAGAGTTCGTCGCCTATCTAAAACAGCTCATGCCCCACAAGCCCGAGGGCGAGCTGTACGCCGCCATTGGCTTTTTCAAACACGGCAAAACCGAATTTTTCCGCGCGCTGAATCAGCAGGTGGCCAAGCGCGAAGAGCGCTTCATGATCGCGCCGGGGGTACGGGGCATGGTGATGGCGGTATTCGTGCTGCCGAGCTTTCGTACCGTGTTCAAGATCATCAAGGATAAGTTCGACCCCGCCAAAGAGGTCACCCACGCCATCGTGCGGGAGAAGTACCGGCTGGTAAAACGCCACGACCGGGTAGGGCGCATGGCCGACACTCAGGATTTTTCCAACTTTATCGTCCGCCAGGATCACTTCGAGCCGGAGTGTTTGGCCCACCTGCTGGAGGTCGCTCCCTCCACAGTGTCGCTGAAAGAGGACAAGGTGATCATCAAGCACTGCTACACCGAGCGAATGATGACGCCGCTGAATATCTATCTGGAGCAGTGCAGTGCCGATGAGCGAGTGATGGTGCTAAAAGATTACGGCAACGCCATCAAGCAGATGGCGGCGGCGAATATTTTCCCTGGCGATATGCTGCTGAAAAATTTTGGCGTCACGCGCCACGGGCGGGTGATTTTCTACGACTACGACGAGGTGAGCTATCTCACCGAGTGCCGCTTCCGTCATATTCCCAAATCCCAGGGGGTCGACAGTTACATGGATGGCGGGGCCAGCCTGTCCATTGGCCCCAACGATATCTTCCCCGAAGAGTTTGGCCCGTTCATGTTTGCCAACCCGGAACTGCGCGCACTATTCATGGAGCAGCATCCGGAGCTGTTCGACCCGGACTACTGGTTGGGGCTGCAGCGGGCGATTCTGGAGGGGCGGGTGATCGACGTGTACCCGTATCGCAACAAGCAGCGGTTCGCGGGCACCGTGGGGCAACTGGTACATTAGGCGTTTACTGGACGACGTAAGCCGAGGACAGCATGACTTCAGCCCCGCACTTGGTGGTATTTACCGGCTCGGGAATCAGCGCGGAGAGCGGCATCAAAACCTTCCGCGCCAGCGATGGCCTCTGGGAGGATCACCCAGTAGAGGAGGTCGCCACGCCGCAAGGGTGGCGGCAAGACCCAGAGCGGGTATTGGCGTTCTATAACCAGCGCCGGGAGCAGATTCGCCGTGCAAAGCCCAACGCCGCCCATAAAGCGCTGGCGGCGCTGGAGCAGGAGGGCTTCAAGGTCAGCGTGATTACCCAGAACATCGATGACCTGCACGAGCGGGCAGGCTCCCGTCACGTGCTGCACCTGCACGGCGAGATTTTAAAGGCCCGCTCATCGGTGGATGCGCGGCTGCGCTACCCACTGTCAAAGGGCGGAATTGCCCTGGGCGATGTGTGCGATAAAGGCAGCCAGCTGCGCCCAGACGTGGTGTGGTTTGGCGAAGCGGTACCGCTGTTCGAAGAGGCCTGCGAGCTGGTGAGCCAAGCGGACTTTCTGCTGGTGGTGGGTACCTCGTTGGCAGTGATGCCCGCCGCATCGCTGCTCACCTATATCGATTATGACACCCCCTGCGCGCTGGTAGACCCCGACGCCGATGAGCTAAGCCCACCCGGCGTGCTGGCGATCAATACCACGGCGGGGGAAGGCGTGCCGGCGCTGGTTAACCAGTGGCGTAAGCAGGGGAATTTGATACTGCCTTGATCGGCAGGATCGCTCTCCACGTCCTCACCTGACCTGTTCATGACGTTGGATGACGCTATTCTAAAAACCACGCTTTCATCACCCCGGTAATCTGGGTGAGCTCGGCATCTGTTGCGATATAGGCGGGCATGGTGTAGAGCCAGCGGCCAATGGGGCGCAGCCACACGCCCCGCGCTCGGGCGAATGCGCCAACGCCTTTCAGCGCTTCGCTGCTGTGGGCTTCGATCACCGCGGTTGCGCCCAACACGCGCACGTCCGCGACGGCCGGATGTGCGCGCAGCGCTACGTCTTCTAATAGCTCGCGCTGTAACGTTTGGCTGAGCGCGGCAATTTTCTCCAGGTAATGCTCCTCCTCGAACACCTTCAGGCTCTCCAGCGCCACGCGGCAGGCCAGGGGGTTGCCCATAAAGGTGGGGCCGTGCATGAACGCGTGGTGCTCGCTGTCGCCAATGAACGCCCCGTGAACCCGGTCGGTGGCCAGCGTGGCCGCATGGCCCAAGTAGCCGCCGGTCAGCCCTTTGGAGAGCACCATGATATCTGGCGTGACGCCCGCGTGGTCGGCGGCAAACAGCTTGCCGGTGCGGCCAAAGCCGGTAGCGACTTCGTCGAAAATCAGCAGCACGCCAAACTCATCGCACAGCGCCCGTGCGCCGCGCAGGTAGTCCGGCGAGGTCATGTTCAGCCCGCCCGCCGCTTGCAGCAGCGGCTCCATCAGGAGTGCAGCAATCTCATGGTGGTGGCGCGCTAGCACCTCCCGCAGCCCGGCGAGGTCCCGCTCTACCTGCTCTGGCGTCGCGTCGAAGGGGGCCGTGGGGGCCGGGGCGAAGTGATGCTGGGGCAGCAGGCTGGCGAACAGACCATGCATGCCCTCTTCGGGATCGCACACCGCCATGCAGCCGGTGGTGTCACCGTGATACGCCTTCATCAGCGAGAGCATTTTGCGCTTGCCGGGGAGGCCCGAGAGCACTTGGTACTGCAGCGCCATCTTCATGGCGACTTCCATGCCCACCGAGCCGCTATCGGAGAAGAACACATGATTCAGCCCCGGCGGGGTAATGCGCACCAGCGCCCGCGCCAGCTGGTCGGCGGGGTCGTGGGTCAGGCCGCCCAGCATCACATGGCAAAGCTCCCCCGCCTGCTCGCGAATGGCGGTGACGAGGCGCGGATGGCCGTAGCCGTGAATCATGCACCACCAGGAGCAGGTGGCATCCAGCAGGCGCTCACCGCTGTCTAGCGTAAAGTAGCTGCCGCTGCCGCCCACCACCTTGGGCGCAGGCGTTTGGGTCTTGAGGTGGGCGTAGGGGTGCCAAACGGGAGAGTTCATAGCGTTGCTTCCTGGGTGGCAAAAGGGAGCAACGCATCAAGGAAGATAAAGCGCTGCGCGGTGGAGGCATCGGCGTGTGCCAAATGAGGAATGAGCCCTAGGCAGGGAGCAGGTAAGGCGCGCTTCAGCAGCGCCACATTGGCCGTGAAGCGTGCGCTATCGCTGGCAAAGGCAGGATCTACCACGCTCCCCACCCAGCCCGCCAGCGTCAAGCCATCGGCAGCGATGGCCTCGGCAGTGAGCCGAGCATGGTTGAGGCAGCCCAGTTTTAGCCCGACCACCAGGATCACCGGCAGCCCGAGCGCGCAAGGCAGGTCGGAAAAGTCGTCTGCATCATTCAGCGGCACCCGCCAGCCGCCTGCGCCTTCGATTAGCGTCAGATCCCGTGGCGTGCCGGTTAACGTGTCGCTGAGCGCCTGAGTAACGCTTGCCACGTTAAGCACCGCACCTGCTTCCAGGGCGGCGAGATGCGGTGCAATGGCGGGAGCAAAGGTCCAGGGGTTGATCGTTGGGTAATCCACTGGCGGGAAGCTTTGCGCCTGTAGCGCCAGGGCATCGCGGTTGCGCAGGCCGTTGGGCGTGGCCTCGCTACCTGAGGCAATGGGCTTCAACCCTAGCGTGGTGAGCTGGCGCTGGCGGGCGGCGCACAGCAGCGCGCTGGTGGCCAGGGTCTTGCCCGCATCGGTGTCGGTACCAGTAACGAAATAAGTGTTGTTCATCTCGCGCTTTCCAGTCGTAGCGTCAGGCAGTGGTAGCTCACCGGCAGCCCCTGCGGTGTGCGCAGCGATTCATAGCGAGCCTGGGCATTAATGAGCGCTTGGCGGGTCAGTCGAGCGTTGGGTCTGGCTACTTGGGCGCCTACGCCTTTGATGGAGGCCATGACGGCGTTCATATCGGAATAGAAAAACCGCCGCTGCGCACGGGTATGCTGGATGAGGCGCAGGCCGCTTTGCTGAATCGCCCGCTGTACGGTGCTGGCATCCGGTGTTTGCAGCAGCGCCTCGGGCCGCTGCCAAGCGGTGGCGACTTCGCTCAGCGTGCCGGGCAGCAGGGTGGTGATGCGCGCCTGCCCACCCGGGGCGAGCACCCGGGCGAGCTCCTGCATCACTGCGCCGATATCCGGACACCACTGAATCGCCAGGTTCGAGAACACGAGATCCACGCTGGCATCGCTGAGCGGCAGCGCGGCGGCATCGCCCTGCTCCCAGCGTATGGCATCGCCATACTGCGCCTGCGCCTGGGCGAGCATACCGGGCGCTAGATCGAGCCCGGTGATGGCAGCATCGGGATAGTGTTCCGCTAGCCGCTGGGTCCAGTAGCCGGTGCCGCAGCCCAGGTCGAGCACGTGATGAGGCCTCTCGGGCAGCGTTTGCCAAAGCGCCTCGCCGATATCGCGCTGGGCGCTGGCGAGGGTGTCATAGCGTGGTGCCGCTCGGGAAAAGGCCCGAGCCACACGCTCCTGCCAGTGGGTGAGTGGAAGTGGGGTGGCCGGTGAGTTCATCGCGGCTCCTGGAGCGTGGCCTGCTCGGCCAGCCGTGCCGCCAGTGGGGCGGGCTGGGAGAGCATGGGGCAGTGTCCTGCGGCTTCCAGCCGTAGCGCTTGCTGGCGAGAGCGGCCGGGTAGCAGCGGGTCATGGGCGCCCGCCAATCGGCGGATAGGGCAGGGAGGGTGCGCGAGCAGTGCTCGGTTATCCAGCGTCTCGAGCCAAATGAGCCCTTGCGCGAGCGTGTCGGTATCGGCGTGGGGAGTCTCGCCTAACCGTGCGCGTAGCTGGCGGTGGGCCTCGCGGGCGTTGGGCTCGCCTTGGGCCTGCCAGCGTAGAAAGTGCCGCCACGTGGCAACCGGATTACGATGGAAGGCGCGCTGAAAGCTGGCCAGCTCCTCGTACGTCACACCGCCATCCTTCCCGTCACTGCAAAAACGGCTGCCTGCACCCAGTAGCAGCAGGGCCTGGGGCGGCGGCAAGTGATCGAGCAGCGCTGTGGCCAGCAACCCTCCCAGCGACCAGCCTACCCAGACGGCATCGCTGGGTAGCTCGGGGGCCATCCGTTCGGCCAGGGCGGCGATGCTCATCGGCGTGGACAGCGCTGGAGACTCACCGTAGCCGGGCCACTCCACTGGGGTGGGTTCGATGGTAGGGGGCCAGTGCGCCGCCAGCGTCTGCCAAATGCGGCGGTCGATGCCCCAGCCTGACAGCAGGATGAGCTTCATCGCTGCTCCTCGTGCAGGCAGGCGGCGGCGACCTCAAGTAGCCGATCGATATCGCTTTGGGTGTGGCGGGCGCTCAGGGTGATGCGCAGCCGCGACTCGCCGTTGGGCACTGTGGGCGGTCGAATCGCTCCTACCTGGATATCGTGCTGGTCGAACGTGGACGCCCAGGCCAGGGTACGCTGTTCGCTCCCCAGTAGCAGCGGCTGGATGGGCGTTTGGGAGTGGCCGAGTGGCAGCCCTAAGGCGGCCGCCTGCTGGCGAAAGTAGTGTATGTGGCGAGTGAGCCGCTGGCGGTGCTCGGGCTCCCGCTGCACGATGGTGAGTGCTTCTAACGTGGCGGCAGCAATCGCGGGCGGCTGGGCGGTGGTATACACGTAGCTGCGGGAAAACTGAATCAGGTGTTCGATCAACGCGGCGTCACCCGCCACAAATGCGCCTGCGGTGCCTAGTGCCTTGCCCAGGGTGCCGACCAAGATCGGCACGGCGTGGCTATCAAAACCTTCTACGCAGCCCGCGCCGTGTTCACCCAGTACACCGAGACTATGGGCGTCGTCGATCATCAGCCAGGCGTCGTGCTGCTGGCTGAGGTGGGCGAGCTGCTCGATGTCGGCGATATCGCCATCCATGCTGAACACGCCGTCGCTGACCACCAGCTTATGGGTGGCCGTGCTGCGCTCGAGCAGGCGCTGTAGATCGTGACCATCGCGGTGGTGATAGCGCCGGGAGCGTGCGCCGCTCAGCGCGGCCCCGTCGAGTAGCGAGGCGTGATTGAGACGGTCCTGAAATACCGCGGTGTTCGAATCCGCTAGCGCCTGCAGTACACCCAGGTTCGCCATATAACCCGTGGAGAACAGCAGCGCCCGCTCGCGCCCGGTCCACTCGGCCAGCGCCTCTTCCAACGCATCGTGAATGCCCAGGTGCCCGCTGACCAAGTGCGACGCCCCGGCCCCGGCGCCAAAGCGTTTCGCGCCTTCCGCCTGAGCCGCCTGTACGCGTGGGTCTTGGGCAAGGCCTAGATAGTCGTTGCCTGAAAAGTCGAGTGCCCTATGGGCAGAGACCCGGCGGCTGCGCCAGCGCTGCTGACGCTCGCGCTCGTGGCGGGCTGCCGCCAAGCGCTGGTGCCACACCTCAGACACTGGCATCCACCGCCAGCGCCGCAGCGCGCTCGGCCTGTGCATTACGCTGCGCCTGTTGGGCCAGCCGCTCGGAATGCTGCGTGTCGTCTTCGCAGGTGTCGCGGCGCTCGGGGTGCAGGCCTAGTTTGGCAAACAGCGCGCGGTCGCGCTCTGCTTGAGGGTTGCCGGTGGTCAGCAGCTTGTCGCCGTAAAAAATGGAGTTGGCACCGGCTAGGAAAGCGAGCGCCTGGGTGGATTCGCTCATTTGCTCGCGACCCGCCGAGAGGCGTACATGGCTTTGGGGCATCATGATACGGGCCACGGCGATGGCGCGGATGAACGCCAGCGGGTCTAAATCCTCGACGTTTTCCAGCGGTGTCCCCGGTACCTTGACCAGCATGTTGATAGGCACCGATTCAGGATGCGGCGAGAGCTTGGCCAACTGCTGCAGCAATGCGCTGCGATCCTGTGCGCCCTCACCCATGCCTAAAATGCCGCCAGAGCACACTTTCATACCGGCGTCGCGCACGGTTGCCAGGGTTTCTAAGCGGTCGCTGTAAGTGCGGGTGGTGATGATTTCGCCGTAGAAATCGGGGGAGGTATCGAGGTTGTGGTTGTAGTAGTCGAGCCCGGCAGCGGCCAGCCGCGTGGCCTGCTCGCCGTCGACCATGCCCAGCGTCATGCAGGTCTCGAGCCCTAGCGCCTTTACCTGGCGCACCATCTCTTCCACCGCCACTAAATCTTTATCCCGTGGGCTACGCCATGCGGCCCCCATGCAAAAGCGGCTGGTGCCTGCTTCTTTAGCTGCTTTGGCCTGGGCCACTACCTTCTCGATTTCCAGCAGCTTCTCTTTTTCTAACTGGGTGTTGTAGTGACCCGATTGGGGACAGTACTTGCAGTCCTCCGGGCAGGCCCCGGTTTTGATCGACAGCAGGGTAGACACCTGCACCGCGTTGGCGTCGAAATGCGCCCGATGCACCTGCTGGGCTTGAAACAGCAGGTCGTTAAAGGGCAGCGCAAACAGCGCGTTGATCTCGTCAAGCGTCCAGTCGTGGCGCGGCGCGGCATCCGCCGCGTGAAAAGCAGTCGAGGTGGCGGTCACGGGTAAACCTATATTCTTTTGAAGGTTGACAGAACTCTAGCGGGGCTGTGCTGAAGGTGTCAACTTTTTGAAGAGGGTTGGTTTACCATGAGTGGGGATAAGAAAGGCTAAAATATGCTAGCCTTTTGAAAGTAATAAATGGCTAGTGCGTAGGCTAAGGAGGTCAACGATGCGCTTAAATGATGTTCAGCGTCAGGCCATCGTCAGCGCCGTGAAGTCGTGTTTTGGGCCGCAAGCGAATGTAAAGCTTTTTGGCTCCCGCACGGATGATCAAGCCAAAGGTGGCGATATTGATCTTCTGATCACAACCGATATCCGCGATGTCAATGACATAGTACGGGCTGAAATGCGCTGCCAAGTAAAGCTTCAGCAGCTACTCGGCGAGCAAAAAATCGATATGCTGATTGATTATCCCAACCGCCAGAATTATCCGGCCATTTTTAGCATTGCTGAGCGGGCAGGACTTCCATTATGACACAGGATATTGCACTACTACGTTTGCAAGAAGCATGGCGTGAGTGCCAACGGCATATGCATTTTATTGACTATGCGCTCTCCTCTCTTACACCATGCTTGCCGCTGTCGGGGAGTCAATTAGCGGCGCTGGACGATGCGCAGATTCAAAGCTTGGATCAATTCGTACTAAGATTTGGCAAATTACAAGATGCGATGGGGACTCGGCTGTTCCCCTCGGTGCTGCTTTACCTGCAAGAGCCCTACGAAGATCGCCCAATGCTGGATAAGCTCCATCGTTTAGAGAAATTGGGCTATTTGGAAGAAAGTGAGCAGTGGCAGTCCCTACGGATGCTTCGCAATCGCTTTGCCCATGAGTATCCAGACGACCCGGATAAAAATGCCGCAATATTGATGCTCGCCATTGAATCTGTGCCTAGTTTGGTGGCTATGCTTGAGCGTATTGGCCAAAAGTTGTCGCTGACATTTGAAAGATAGCTGCCGGAATAGCATCTGGCTGTTCAACCCCACGCTGCTTTATACTCTGCGCCCTTTGATGATCCACTGGAGCGCAGATGCCTGACGCGACCTCGCTGCCCCCTGAACATGATGCATTGACCGACCGCGACCCGGCCACCGGGCATCCGCGCCCGCCTCGTCGTGAATTCAAAGCGCGGGGCAGCTTCGTGACGCGCTGTGAGGGCTGCAACTTACCTGAGCTGAACTGCCTCTGCCCGTATCAGGTCAAGGCGGAGAGCGACGCTCAGGTATGGCTGTTGACCCACTCCATCGAGCACTACAAGCCGACCAATACCGGGCGTTTGATTGGCGATGTGCTCACCAATACTCGCGTGTTTACTTGGTATCGCACCGCGCCGGACGACACGCTGGCGGCGCTGTTGGACGATCCACGCTACGCGCCGTTCGTGATTTTCCCCGATGACCAGCCGGATTACGCCGACCGCGTGGTGGATATCGGCGCGGTGCATGCTGCCAAGCAGCAGGCGCAGATACCGGTGTTCATCATTTTGGATGGCACCTGGCGTCAGGCGCGGCGTATGTTCCGCAAAAGCCCTTACCTGGATGCACTACCGGTGCTGCCGCTGCGTACCGAGCGGGAGACCCGCTACCGGCTGCGCAAGCCCGCCTCGAAAGCCCATCTGTGCACTGCTGAGGTCGCTATTGAGTTACTGCGTCAGAGTGGCGATGAAGCAGCGGCTAGCGTGCTGGATGACTACTTTGACGTGTTCAACGATAGCTACGCAGAGAGCCGCTATTATCGCAAGATCGAAGAGCCTACGGCAGCCATGCAGCGGCTATTGGAGCGGCAGCGGGCAGAAGAGCACGGTTAGCGGGAAGGATTGCCACCGGGCAGCCAGCGCAGCAGCACTTTGCGGACCCAGTACCAGCGATTGATCAGTAGTGCCATAAAGATCAGGCTACAGCCCAGCAGTTGCAATGCGGTCATGGTTTCGCCAAACCACCAAGCGGCAAACAGCGCGGTCCAGACGGCTTCTAGCATCAGAATCACCGCCGCATGGCTAGGCGTGGTCATGCCTTGCGCTTTGATTTGCAGAAAGAAGCGCAGCGAGCTGGCCAGCAGCACGCTGGCCATGAACCAGCTGAGAATCGACGGGCTGAGCGCCAGCGGCTGGTGCTCCACCACCAGGGAAAGCCCCGTTAGCACCACGCCTACCGAGATCAGTTGCAGCGTGGTTAGCGGCAGTGCAGGCACATTGCGCACTACGCGGGTATTGACGTTGATCAAAAGCGCAAAACAGAGCGCGGCGCACACCATCAATAGCTGGCTGGCCTCGACCCGAAATCCCGCATTGAGTGAGAGCAGCGCAAAACCTAATAGCGCGATAGGAAGCGCGATCCACGTGCTGCGCGGTGGGCGGTCACCAAACAGTAGCCGTGCGACGACGGGAACCAGCAGAATGCCCAAGCTGTTGATAAAGGCACTTTCACCCAGGTGATCGGAGTAGTGAAGCCCGAGCACCCAAAACGCGATGGCGGCGCTGAACAAAACGCCGACCAGCAGGCCGCGGCGCACACGGCGTAGAGGCATGCGCCGTAGGGCAGGCCAAGAGAATCCCAGCAGGATCAGCCCGGCGAGTAAGAAGCGCGTGCCGATGAACAGCAGCGGCGGCATGCCCACCAGCGCCTCCTTGGAGAATATCCAGCCACCGGCCGCCACGACCGTGACCAGCAGAAGCAGTGCGTCGGCCTGCCAGGGGGCTTGCTTGATCGAACTCACGCAGCGCCGCTGCCGAATAGCGCACCGGCGATTCTAAACCCAGCGACCCAGGTGCCCACTGCCGACCCCAGCGTAGCGAGAATGAACACCAGTAGGGTGCGCGAGACGCGGTTCTTCCACCAGCCTTTCAGCTGCGTCACGTCGTGGCGCAGACTAGAGAAGTCGCGCACTTTGGGCTTGCGCATATAGAGCTCTACCCCAGCGGCCACGAAGCCGGCCCCAATCGTTGGGTTGAGCGATGTGAGCGGCGCGGCAAAGAAGGTGGCAATGACCGTCACCGGGTGAGCGAGAGCGGCAATGGTGGCTCCGCCGGATAGAATCCCGTTGATCAAAAACCACTCGATGACTAGCTGCCAGCCAAGCTCGGTATTGCGCGAAAAGCCCACCACGAAACCGGTAATGACCAGCGCGGTAATCAGCCAGGGAGTGGCTTTCCACAGTTTGGAGGGCGGCGGTGTCGCTTCGAGTGACGCCCTCTCGATGGTGGGGTTTTCCGGCAGCGGTGCTTCCAGGTGCTCGCTCGTCCCCTTCAAATGTCCGGCGCCCAGTACCACCAGCACGTTCTGGTAGCGTCCGGGAGGTGCGTCTTCCGCCAAACGCAGCGCCATATAGCGGTCGCGTTCACGAATCAGCGGCGTATAGAGTGCCTCCGACTCTGCGGCAAACTCGCTGAAGGTCGCTTCCAGCATGTCGCCCTCTTTGAGCTTTTCGATATCCTCTTTGGAAACGTCCTGACGCGAGAGCACGCTGCCAATTAGTCCGGAAAACAGCGAGAAGCGCTGCCACCAGGGCACGTTGCGGTAAATGCGTTTGAGGGTGATGCCTACATCCCGGTCGACCAGCAGTAGCGGTAGGTCGCGCGAGCGGCACTCTTCCACGGCAGCGCGCATTTCGGCGCCAGGCTGAATCCCGGACTGCTCGGCAATACGCTGCTGGAACGCGCCGAGGGCGAGGCTTGCTGCGACCATCCCCGCTTTGCCCTGCTTGAATACCTGGAACAGGTCCTGCTCGCCCATGGCGTCGGGATTGTCCATGCTTTGGTGACGAGCGTCGCACAGCTCGATGGCCACGGCGTCGAACTGGCCGCTGTCGATCAATTGGCGAACGTCGTCCGCGCTCTCGGCCGACACGTGGGCCGTTCCCAGCAGGGTATAGTGCGTCGTGCCCACTTGAACGGTCGTCAGCGGGCCGCTAGTCGTGGGCAGCACGAGGCTCTCTTGAGCCAGCGGTGTTGCATCATCTTGGGTCATTAAAAAGTCTCAATGAATAAGTCACTCGCAGTGTGTTTAACGCCGCCAAAAGGCGGGGGTAAACAGCACCAATACCGTAAAAATTTCCAAGCGGCCCAGTAACATGGCCAGTACTAAGATCCATTTGGCAAGGCTTGGCAAGTCGCCATAGTGGCTACTGGCTTCACCGAGCGCAGGACCCAGGTTGTTCAGTGCAGAGCCAACGGTCGACCATGCCGTCACCTGATCGACGCCCGTCGCCATCACACCCACCAGCATCAAAAAGAACAGCATCACATAGGCAGAGAAAAATCCCCAGACGGCCTGCGCAATGCTATCAGGCACGCTCACTTTGCCGACCTTGACGGCAATCACCGCGTTGGGGTGGATCAGACGCATCACCTCGCGCATGCCCTGCTTCAAAATCAGAATGATACGGATGACCTTCATACCCCCGGCGGTGGAGCCCGAGCAGCCGCCGACGAATGCCGCCACGAATAGCAAGAACGGCAGCGCCCCTGGCCAACCGGAAAAGTCCGCCACGGCAAAGCCCGCGGTCGTGGCCACCGAGACCACCTCGAAAAGCGCGTGCCGAAGACCAGTGATGCTCTCGTAGGTATCGGTGAGCCATAGGGTCACCACGGTGATGGTGGTGAGCCCGGCTAAAAACAGCATCAGAAAGCGCGCTTCGGGATCTTGGAAATAGTGCAGCAAGCGCTTTTCCCGCCAGGCAATGAAGTGCAGGCTAAAGCTGAAGGCGGAAATCAGCATGAAGGCCACGCAGATGAGTTCGATGGCGGCGCTATCGAAATAGCCAATGCTGGCATCGTAAGTAGAAAAGCCGCCAATGGCGACAGTGGAAAAGCTGTGCCCCAGGGCATCGAACCAGTTCATGCCCGCCAGCATGTAGGCAACCGTGCAGGCGAAGGTCAGCGTCGCGTAGATGTACCAAAGCGCTTTGGCGGTTTCGGTGATGCGTGGTGTGAGCTTGGAGTCCTTGAGCGGGCCGGGGATCTCGGTGCGATAGAGCGCCATACCGCCGACGCCCAGGGTGGGCAAAATGGCCACGGCCAATACCACGATCCCCATGCCGCCCAGCCACTGGAGCTGCTGGCGGTAGTAAAGAATCGACTCAGGCAAGAAATCGATGCCGGTGATCACCGTGGCTCCAGTAGTGGTCAGGCCGGAGAACGACTCGAACACCGCGTCGGTCATGCTTAGCGCATCTTCGCCAAACAGCATCAGCGGCAGCGAGCCGAACAGCGCCAGCACGGTCCAGAACATGGCGGCGATGATGAACCCGTCGCGGATGCGCAGCTCTTTATGGGCACGGCGGTTGGGCAGATAGAGCAGCAGCCCCGTCATGACGGTAATTCCAATACCGCTCATGAAGGCATGCCAAACGCCGTCACGAAACCAGAGCGACATGAGCATGGGAGGGAGCATCGTTAGGCTGAAGAGCATCAGCAGCAGGCCCAAAATTCGTAAAATGACCCGCAAACTCATCGTGCTGTTCGCCCCGGTTGTGGCTGTGTCATCACGCTGGCACGCTCCTTAGAAAAACGTTAGCCCGACTTGGAACAGACGCTCCACGTCGCGAATACGCCGCTTGTCGATCACGAACAGAATCACGTGGTCGCCGCTCTCCACCTTTACATCGCCGTGGGCAATCAGCACCTCTTTGCCGCGTACGATGGCACCGATGGTGGTGCCCTCGGGCAGGTCGATATCGGCGATGGTGCGGCCCACGACTTTCGACGACTGCTTATCGCCGTGGGCAATCGCCTCGATCGCCTCTGCCGCGCCCCGGCGCAGCGAGTGTACGTTGACGATATCGCCCCGACGCACGTGGGTCAGCAGGCTGCCGATGGTGGCCTGTTGGGGGGAGATGGCGATGTCGATATCGCCACCCTGCACCAAATCCACGTAGGCCGCGTTGTTGATCAGCGTGAGGACCTTCTTCGCCCCCAGCCGTTTGGCCAGCAGCGACGACATGATGTTCACTTCGTCGTCGTTGGTCAGCGCGCAGAAGATATCGCAGTCTTCGATGTTTTCCTCTTCCAACAGCCGCTTGCTGGTGGCGCTGCCGTGAAGCACCACGGTGCGATCCAGCCGCTCGGAGAGCGTGGTGCAGCGCTCCAGGCTGTGCTCGATGATCTTGACCTGATGGCTGTGCTCCAAGTGCTCCGCCAAGCGTTCGCCGATATTGCCGCCTCCGGCGATGACGACCCGGCGGAAGTCCCGCTCCACCTTGCGCAGCTCGCTCATCACCGCGCGGATATCTCGCCGGGCGGCGAGAAAAAACACCTCGTCGTCGGCTTCGATGATGGTGTCGCCCCGGGGGATGATCGGCCGGTTGCGGCGGTAGATCGCCGCGACGCGGGTTTCCACGTTGGGCATGTGCTTGCCCAGAAAGGCCAAATCCTGGCCCACCAATGGACCGCCGTAGAAGGCTTTCACCGCCACCAGCTGTACCAACCCGCCGGCAAACTCCAGCACCTGCAGCGCGCCGGGGTGCTCGATCAGGCGGCGCACGTGGTCGGTCACCACCTGCTCGGGGCTGATCAGCACGTCGATGGGAATGGCTTCGTGGGCAAAGAGCCCTTTACGAGTCAGGTAGGCGGTGGAGCGGACCCGGGCAATTTTGGTGGGGGTGCGAAACAGCGTGTGGGCCACCTGACAGGCGATCATATTGATCTCGTCGGTGTTGGTCACCGCGATCAGCATATCGGCGTCTTCGCAGCCCGCCTGGCGCAGCACGATCGGGTAGGAGCCTGCGCCGGTCACCGTGCGG